>JAABUS010002007.1_pt1 | contig 40707 bp, 40 predicted proteins | sample 5560161 | NCBI WGS metagenome assembly JAABUS01 (sample SAMN10711885, study PRJNA513376) | rock metagenome | isolation source: Antarctica rocks | place: Antarctica: Victoria Land, Trio Nunatak nord | collected 2016-01-04
TAATAAGTCTAAAGTTAATAACAAAATTCACGGGCAGACTTTTGATGATTTTTATTATAAAATGTATTACCAGTTATTATATCATAAAATCAATATGGAATATAGCTATAATATTTATTTGGATATAAAAGATACTCTTAGTGCAAGTAAAGTAAAGCGTTTAAAAGATGTTCTTAATGTGGAATATAGCTCAATAAGAACTGTTCAAAATATTAGATCACATGAAAGCTTACTTATGCAACTTGCAGATCTTTTAATGGGTGCTATAAGTTATTTTTTATCAGGGAAAGATACTGTTATTGCAAAAAACAAATTGATTGAAAAAATAAAATCTCATTCTGGACTTAGCCTTACTCAATCTACTCCTAAGTGGAAAGATAAATTTAATTTGTTTTTTATTGATTTAAAATAATAAGATGCCGAATAATCTACTTAAAATATATAATGAACGGCTTGATCTTTTATATACAACTGATAGACAAAATATTGCATCTGTACGCGCTGTTTTTAATCGTGATTTCCAGAGTATACTATATTTAAGATTTAAACAAGTTGTAGTAAAACCAACTTTAGCTGATGGTGAAAATACTATGGATAGGCTTTTTAGACACTTAACGACAGTAATTGTGGATGAAAAAACACGAAAAAGAGAATTTGAAACGGAACGATCAATTAGATTACATTGGATTAAGTACCATTTAGAAGAAAAGAAACATACTAATGTAATTGTATTTAGTGTAGCAGATGAAAAAAGAATTTATGTTCTTGATAAAGACGAACGCTATATAATAGTTTTCGAACCATTAAGAGATCGTACAGGCTTATTCTTATTAACGGCTTATTATTTAGAAGCAAGCAGATATAAAAGTATTATGAAAAAGTACGAAAAGAGAGGTAAAGACGGAGTAATATGGATATAAAGCAGAAAACGCTATCCTTCTTGGGATAGCGTTTTCCGAATTCCTTCTTCCAGTGGAAAGATGAATCTCAATTCAAAGATAAAACATTTTTCAATATTTCAATTATTTTTGAATAAATAAAACACCTATTAATATAGCTTTGACAATTATTAGACGTTGTTTTTCTTTAATAATTATTAAGCTCGGCATAAGATAGAAAAGATAAAAAGTTGCTCATTGTTTTAAAAAAAATTAAAAAAATTATACTCCAACCTTACCAAATACATATTCTGCGAATTGCGCGTCATGCTGTTATACAAAGGCGTTCGGTAAGAAAGATCAACCCGGAAAACGCTGTTAAAAATAAACTGAACAGCAGGCGCAGCATCCAAATAACTTTGCCCATAACCGGGATTGGTTTTCCCTAACAATTCCAGATACAAGTTCACATTCGTTTGATTATAATTGGTGTAATTCTTAGGGAAAAGCAGGTAGCCGGAAGATAACGTATAAGCAACCGCATCATGTGCAAAACCAACAGGAATTGAGTTATGCTGATTATCAAATCCACGCACATAACTTATCGAACCAGAAAGTGCAAGCTTGTGCAGTAATTGCGTAAAAACCAATCCGCCTTGCAAGCCGGAATTATCGCCTTCCAAAGAAATTTCCTGGTTAACAATTGGATTGTTGATGGTAGAAGCTTTGATAAAAGCAGCACCTCGAAAATGCCGCTGCACAGAATCAATGGAAAGAAAACGGTACTTGGCATAAGCGCTAAAACCTTCTATGCACTGTTTTTGCTGATAAAAATCGGATACGTAAGCAGAAGCATGAACCATCCAATTTTTACTGGCGCCATACATCAATTCTAAAGTACTTCGGTTACGAAAATCAGGATTAAAATAACTCTGATTTTCTAATCTTACACCTAAAGAATGCCGCGCCATGTTGCTGGCCGGCTCGGTATTTACATATAATTCTTGTGCAAAAGCAGTTATGGTTGATGCTAAAAAGCACCAAATCAAACACAAAGTTTTCATGTTTTTACTGCTTAAATAGTAACGTGATAAACTTTCTGATTGCCCATCATGCCGCTTTTATAGCAGGCAAAAGTAGTTTGTGCCGCATATTTTTTATAAGTTGAAGCTGGGACAAAAGCTTTATCAACTACGGTAATTGGCGTAATTCCATTTAACGTTTCATCTTTTACATTTAGGAAATGGTAGGTGTTTCCGGCGTAATTAAAATGATAATCGTTGTTGATCTTTAAATTATCGAAATTAAAAGAAGCGGTTAGTTTATTCACCGCAAAACCTGCATCTTGTACTTTTTTGCTGATGGCCTCCAGGTTTACTTGTGTATCTTTTTTAAAAGTAATTATGAAAAGATTGCGGTTTAAATCTGGTTTTACATCACTTATAAAAGTTAAAGTACGTAACGATTTTTCGGTTGCTTTAGAACACATGGAGCAAGTTAGACCGCTTACTTGTAAATCAGCTTTAACAAATTGTGCCTGTGCAGCACTAATGGAAATGGTTAGAACAGCCAAGAATATTTTTAAAGTTTTCATAAAAAGAAATGATATAAAATTGTAATTGTAAAAACAGTAGGACACAAACAAAAAGCCGTGTTTAATTTTTAAAAGATTACAATTGGATCAAATCCGGAAAACGCAATTTCGGATAAAAACAGGAACAGGATTTAACGGCGGTCCGCGTTCTGTAAAAAGGTTGGAAAGATGGCTAATAACTAATGGTTTATGGAAAGAAGCATAGCTAAAAACCGGAACAAAGGACACTAAGATTTTATCGGTAAAAGAAGCATGTGCAGTTTGATGGGCATCTTTCACCTTAACTTCCAAGTGCGTTTCTTTACAGCATTTGCTGTCCATACCGCACTTCTTAGTTGGTGCGTCAATCTTTACAGATTCAATGCTGCTGCCACAAAAATGCAAGTTTAACGCAAAGCCAGTAGCTGTAATTAAATACAGCAGCACAACTAAGATTATCCCTGATTTTTTAAACATTGGTGTAAAGATAACGCATCTGCAAATAAAGAAGTATGGATGGTTTGTAAATAAAAAGAAGCATTCCCGGAAATTCAGGAATGCTTCTTTTATCCTATAAAAATCAGTGTTATTGCGCTGTTTTTGCGTCGGCTTTCATCTTGTCGTTTGCCACAATCACGATTTCAACCCGGCGGTTCTGCGAACGGCCCGCTTCAGTTGTGTTATCAGCAATCGGGTCTCCTTCGCCTTTTCCTTGGGTGGTTAAACGCGAACCGGAAACGCCATTGGAAGTAATAGCTGACTTTACAGCATTGGCACGGCGAACAGACAAACTTTGGTTATAATCAGCAGAACCAGTATTGTCTGTATAGCCAACTACCATAATATTGGTGTCGGGATTTTTTTGCATCGAAGCGGCAAGATTTTCCAAATTGGTAGTCGCAGCAGGTTTAAGCGCTGTTTTATTAACATCAAATAAAATACCCGAATCAAACTTCACAACCAAACCCTCTCCTTCCCTCACAACATCTGCTCCGGGAACGGTTTGTTTGATTTCTGCTGCCTGACGGTCCATTTTCCGGCCGATAAAAGCACCTGCTGTTCCGCCAACTGCACCACCGATAATGGCTCCGATAGCTGTATTCCCGGCTTTTTTGCCAATTAATGCACCAATTGTACCACCGGCACCGGCACCAATGGCAGTACCTTTTTGGGTTTTGGTAAAGGATGAACAACCTGTATTAAAAGTTGCCGCCACGGCTATAGCTATACTAAATACGGCTAATTTTTGAGATAAAGTTTTCATAATTTATGTTGATGATTTAAGTTGCATAATCACAAATGAGGTGCCAAAACAGTTTTGGTTTATCTTTGCTGAAATGATTGGCAAAGGTAAAAATAAAAAAATTAGCATTCTGGGCTGCGGCTGGCTGGGTTTGCCATTGGCCAAAAAACTGGTGGCAAAAGGCTGGCAGGTAAAAGGCTCTACCACAACTTCTAATAAGTTGAAACTGCTGGGAGAAGCCGGAATTGACCCTTTTTTGATTGATGTAGAAACCGGCAAAGAACAATGCAACCCTCATTTTTTTGATTCTGATTTTTTGCTGCTTAACATCCCGCCAGGGCATAAAAAAACCCCAAATTTTTACCTATCCAAAATGCAAAGCTTGTTGCCTTATATCGAAGCTTCATCTATCCGCAAAGTTGTTTTTATCAGTTCCACTTCTGTTTACGGAGATATTTGCCGGGAAGTTACCGAAGCGGACGAACCAGGCCATCAATCAGAATTGCTGCAGGCAGAAATGCTGTTTTTATCGGATAAAAATCTGCAGACCACTGTTATCCGTTTTGGCGGATTGTTCGGGCCGGATCGAAACCCGGGCAGGTTTTTCAGGGATAAAAACAGTATCCCGAACGGCTTGGCTCCGGTAAACCTTGTTCATTTAAACGATTGTTTAAGTTTGATCGAAGCCGTTTTAAATCAGCAAAATTTCCCCGGGGTTTATAACGCTGTTGCACCTTCTCATCCCACTAAAAAAGAATTTTATACCAAAGCAATTTTAAAATCGGGTTTTGCTGCGCCGGATTTTGTGGAAGAAAAAACGGCTTGGAAGATCATCAATCCCGAAAAAATTATCCAAGATTTGAACTATCAATTTCAATATCCTGATTTGTTGAAATGCCTGGATGATCCGGCTGCTTTCTAAATTTCTTCTGCAATAAACAAAAATGGTTGTGCAAATTTCAATGTAAAAAAGCCGTCCGTTTTGGTTTTAAATTGATTTTGACTGATTTGTTTTAATCCGGTTTGCTCCAAATCAGCAGGAACTTCAGCTATTTCAATCACTTCGCCCGCAGCTTTCCACTTACTGAAACCGCCGCTAACCGGATAAATTTTTTGCTGATTGCTAAAGACAACCAAAGTGATCTGGTCGGCAAAAGGCAAAAAATCAGTTATACTTCTTTTACCGGCAATAATATTGACTGCCGGATATTTTTCGCCGATTAAAAATTGCAAACCGCTTTGCAGCGCGTTTTCTTGGATTTGGACAAGGCGGAGATGTTCCTGTAAAAATTCATTTTCCGTTTCGCTCAGCAGCACATCAAACTTGATTCCCAGGCTTTGCAGTTTTTCGGCAGAAACCTCGTTCACTAAAACCGTCGGGCTCCATTCTAATAGTTGGCCTAAATGTTCTTCCTCAAACCCATCCAACGCTAAAATAAGCAATGCCGGTTCTTGTTTTTCGCGGACGATGTGGTGGGAAGACATTTGAATACGAATGTAGGGGTAATTCATGAATTGCCCCTACCGCAAAACTTCCAAAATTGGTTGACCGATACAACCATTTGGCGCCTGGATATGCAGCAAAGCGGCAATAGTTGCCGCAATGTCCGTCATGTGCGTTTCGCGGTTTAAATGCCCGCGCGAAATCCCCCAGCCCATAAAAACCAATGGAATATGCGCATCATAAGGGTTCCAGGTGCCATGTGTGGTGCCGGTAGCGCCATATCCGGAGAACCAGCCAGGTTTTAAAATGATTTGGATAGTGCCGGAACGTTCGCTGTTGTAACCATTAATGATACGGTTGCGCAGTTCGGCCGGAATACTGGCTGTTTCCAAATGATCCATATCAACAACGTTTTGCACGCCGATTTGCTGTTGTAAAAACAGCATACAATCTTTCTTGATCCCGTTTAAATCCAATTTGTTCGTTTTAATCAACGGATTGTTCAAGTTCACCTGATAATTGCCCAGGCCCAGCACCAGTTTTTTTGCTTTGTATTTGTTTTCTAAAATCTGGTTCAGGTCTTTCAAGATTGTGCTCCCCGGCCATAAACCAGCCGGGATTTCATAGTCCAACAAAAAGTTTGGGTTATGGGCAGCACCGTGATCGGCGGTCAAAAAAACCGTGTAATTTCCTTTGCCAACTTTGCCGTCCAAATAAGTAAAAAAGCTGGCCAGGTCGCGGTCTAAACGCAAATAAGTGTCTTCAATTTCTACAGAGTTTGGCCCGAACTGATGGCCGATATAATCGGTAGAAGAAAGGCTGACCGCCAGGAAATCGGTTACTATATTTTTGCCCAATTGCTCGTTTTCGATTGCTGCTTTGGCCAAATCTAAAGTTAAAGAATTCCCATAAGGCGTATTGCGGATCAAACCCGCGCCTTGGGCAATCATTGCAGAAGTTTTTACCGGGAAAGTTGGCGTTGCCGAACCACTAAAAGCACCTTCATGCTTATTGTTGTCCGCTTCGCTTTGTAAGTAAGTGCTGATCGGGTAAAGCGTGTTCCAGTCTTGCTTCAGATATTTCTGGGTCAGCTTTTGGCCGTTAAAGTTTTTCACCCAAAACGGAAGTTCTTTTAGGTAATACGTGCTCGTGATCCAGTTGCCCGAAGCATCATCAAACCAGTAAGCAGCATTAGCGGTATGTCCGGCAGGCAAAATCCCGCCGCGGTCTTTTAAAGCGATACCGATTACTTTAGATCGAAAATTAGTTGCTAAACGAAGCTCATCCGTAACGGTGCTGGTCAATAAATTTCGCGGCGACATTTCACCTGCGGTAGAAGTGCTGCCTACTGTTTTTACGGTCGAATCTTCTGTGCAATACATAGACTTTCCTGTAGATTGAATGATAAAATCGTTCCCGGTCATGCCATGGATTGCCGGGACCGAACCGGTGTAAATACAAGTATGCCCGGCAGCCGTAACCGTTGGAATGTAATCAATATTGGTGTTTTCGCAGGTAAAACCTTCGTTCAGCAACCGTTTAAAACCACCGGTTTGGTAGCGGTCGTAATAGCGGTACAGGTAATCCCAGCGCATTTGATCTACTACTAAACCAACCACTAATTTGGGGCGGGAAACGGAAGTAGAACCAGCAAGCGTTTTTTTCTGTGCGAAAGAACTTGAAACGACAGCAAAAGAAATTAGCAGCAAGTATTTAATTTTCATCCTGGAATGTTTTTTTAAGCGGCAAATATCAGGAATGAAAGCGGGTTTCGAATATGAATTTTTTGTTAAAAAAAGGAACTGATTTACTGTGTTTTTGTCGCGTTGAGTTCTGAAGAATCAAATTCTCTTTTAAAGTAATAACGGTTAGATCCAGAAGTTGCTATAGATGTAACATTAATAAATGACCATCCTATTGAACTCATGTAATTTAAAATGTCTGAAGCGGTTTTGAAAGTTGTTAATTTTTGTAGCTGGCTTTTTATATTAGGGTCTTTTGGAGAAAATAGGGAGTCAATTTTTCCTATGGAGAACGTAACAACAATATTTCCGGCAGAAAACCCCCTTTCAGAAGTAACAACCTCACAATATTTCACAATCTTATTTTGTGCGAAAGCAGGTAGCTTAAAAGCAACAAAGAAAAGCAGCAATAAATATTTAATTTTCATTTTGGTGAATTTGGTTGAGTAAATATCACAAATGAAAGTGATTCGGTTTATGAAGTTTTTGTTAAGAAAAATTTAAGTGAGGGCGATTCATGAATCGCCCCTACTCCAAAAACGTCAGCAAACTATGCTGGCTTGCCGTATGAAAATCGCGCCAAACGCGGTTAATTTCTGAATCAGGGCTGGCAGCTATTAAACCACAAAATGGGTACAATTCGTTTACGGTTTTCCGGGAAGTAGCTGCCAGTTGCCGGCTGGTTCGGCTTACTTGCTGCAATGCTTCTTTTACCCTGCTTTTTTCAGCAAGCAAAAAAATTTCCCAGGAATAGTCTACCACTTGATAAAACTTTCGGCGGATGTTTTGCAATTCGGCTTCCTGCTTGATAAATGTTGTTTTTAAAACGGTTTTCTGTTCGGGCGAAAGCCTGTTTTGACTGCTGGTCTTTTCTTTAAAAATTACTTCTGCCAAATCCATAAAACGGATAGCCATACCCGATAAGTTTGCTGCCAGCGTAGCTTCCGCCAGTTGCAAAAACGGATAGCGGTACAAAGGCCGGTTAATTACGCAAAAATCAGGATCGATCTTAAAACTGTTTTCTGCCGGAACGAACAAATCTTTCACTTCAAAAGCATCACTTCCGGTGCCCATCATGCCCATGTATTTCCATACTGGTATCAATGTAACATCTTTAGCATCCAGCACAAAAGATAAAATCATCGGATTGCCTTCTTCACTCAAAACAGTTTCACCTGCTTCTTTTACCGCACAATTTGCAGTGAAATGCGTGGCATGTTGCGCACCGCTTGCATATTTCCAACTGCCGTTGATGATAAAACCATCGGCTGTCCGGGTTGCCGTTCCGTTGGATGCGCCGCTGCCGGTCAGACAAACTTTTTCATTTTTAAAAACTTTGGATGCTGTTTTTACCGGCATAAATCCGCCAAACCAGCCCGCACCGCTGCATAAAGTAATTACCCAACCAAAACTGCCATCCGCCCAGGCCAGGCTTTCTTCCAGCCGGACCATTTCCGGCAGTGGTTTTTCTGTTCCTGAACACGCTTCGGGCACCAACAGTTTAAACCATTGCTGTTGGTAGATCAGCTCCAATTGTTTGGGTTGAAGCAGTCCGGTACGTTCAGCTTCGGCAGTGCCAGAACGGATGATTTTTATCCATTCAGGTTGTAGTAAATTGGAAGGATGCGTAACGTTCATCAATTAAAATTAGGGTTGATGGCTGAGGATTGTTGCCGATAAATCTTTCTCCAATCAAAATAACCAAAAATAGCCACCACAAACAGAAAAAGCGTGAGCAAGGCAAACATCGGCAGGTTTTTGTAGAACAAAAGCGGCACGGCAAACAGGTTAGATACGTTCAGCACAATCCAGTTTTCAATTTTTCTTCGGGTCAGCAACCACGTTCCGGCCCAGGCAGAAGCCGAAACAAAAGCATCCCAAACCGGAACATTGGAAGGCGTAAAGTTTTTCAGTACCAGGTACAAAACCAGCCAGCCGCCAAAGGTAATGAACGCAGTAACCAGCCATTCCTGTTTGGTGGCATAAGTAATGGGCACGGTCGGTTGATTGCGTTTCCGAAGCCAAAACCACCAGCCGTAAACACTCATCACCACATAATAAATGTTGAGCAAAGTTTCGGCATAAAGCTGCGCTTCCAACAATAAAATAATGGAAAGTGACGTGCTGATGAGGCCAGCCGGATATAGTAAAACATTGTTGCGTTTGGCCAGCAGCACTTCGGCAACGCCAAAAATTACAGCTACCCATTGCAGCCATCCTGTTTCTTGGATTTGCCCTACCAGTAATTCAAACCAGTTATGAATATTCATTAGTTTGATGCTTTTTTTATCGGTGTTTTTTTAAAACCTCAAACTCAGCGCAGCCAAAAAATTGCGCGTAGCCTGCGGAAAGTAAGCGTTGTTGTTCTTTGTTTTTCCACTTTCAATATCCGGGTAAGTGGCACCGTTAGGTTCGTACAATTCACTGAAAATATTATTGACCAGGAAAGAAACGCCAATATTTTTAACCGCTTTTGTGCTGAAGTTGTAGCGCAAGCGGATATTGTTCACAAAAAAAGCATCCAGTTTACGGGTATCGTTGGAAGTATTGTCCAGATATTGCTTGCTTACATATTTGCTGATCAACGCAATTTCGCCTCCTTTTATCGGTGCATAACCCAACTCGCTGGAACCTACAAAATCCGGGGAAAAAGCAATATTGGTTTTCTGGTATTGTGTTAATTCGTTCTGTTCCGTATCGTAATTATATAAATACTGCTGGAAGTTTTTCACTTTATTGGTGCTTAAAGCAGCCGTTACCGACCAGTAAAGCGGTTGTAAGAGTTGTACGCGTCCGTCCAATTCTAAACCTGCACGATAGCTGTCTTTAACGTTGCTGCGGATGGCTGCGCCGACATCGTTCAAACTTCCGGTAAGTACCAATTGATTATTATAGAGCATATAAAAACCGTTGATGCCGCCGGTAAAAACACCTTGTTTGGTTCGGTAACCTGCTTCAAAATCATACAAAGTTTCTGCTTTTGGGCGACTGGCTGGGGTAGAGTTGACATAATCATCGCGGTTTGGTTCATGATTTCCTACCGCAAAAGAAGCATACAAATTATTTCCGACATCAATTTGGTAGCTCAATCCAACTTTTGGGTTGAAAAAATTAAGCGTGGCCGACTGCTGTACGTTGTTGAGGTTCCTGTCGAAACCCAAAAAAGAATAATAAACACGGCGGTATTGCAAATCGGCATACAGGTTTAAATGATCGAGTTGGTAACTGGCTTTGCCGAAAATATTGAAATCGGTTTTGCGGGCGTCATCGCGGTAATATTCATAATCCGGCGGAATATCAGCAGACTGTTTCGTGTAGATAATATTACCGAAATGTGCGCCGGTATAAATATTATAAGCACCGCCCAAAGTAAAGTCCAGGTTCTTTTTTGCCCTATAATTGAGGTTGTAAGTAACGCCGTAGAAATCATTGTCCAGCCATAATCGGCGCACCAGATCGGTAGATTTAATCGTGTCGCCGCTCATTATCACCGGCCTTAAACCATAATCGGCAACAGGTTGGTCAATCTTATATTCCTCGTAATAACCGCTGCCTTTGGTATAATGCATGGCACCGTTAAAAGAAAGTTTATCGGATATTTTTTGGTTGAACAACAACTGGTAATGGTTCTGGATATAATTATCCGTTTGGTTATTGTAATATGTGCCTTCCGGTTCCAATCCCAACCCGTTGTACCTGCGGTTGCCGCTTAGCAAAATATCCTCCGGGATACCGTTCCAGGCCTGATGGGTTACCTCTGATCCCGAAAAAACATTCAGCCGGACAATCGTGTTTTTATTGTAATAAGCACCGGTTAAAAAGTAAGATTTCAGGTCGGAAGCAGAACGGTCAATATAACCATCGGATTTAATGCGCGACAAACGGCCATCAAACATAAAATGATTGCCAATTAAACCCGAACCTAAACTCACCGTATTTTTTACCGTACCGAAAGAACCGGCAGAATTATCCAACTGTGCATAAGCCGTATCCTGGCGCGTAGTGGTTTGTACATTGATGCTGGCACCAAAAGCGCCTGCGCCGTTGGTGGAAGTGCCCACGCCGCGCTGGATTTGGATGTTGTCAACCGAAGAAGCCAGATCGGGCAGGTCAATGAAATAACTGCCCTGGCTTTCGGCATCATTTAAAGGAATACCATTAAGCGTAACGTTGATCCGCGTAGCATCCGAACCGCGGATTCGGATTCCGGTATAACCAACGCCTGCACCGGCATCCGAGGTAATTACTGCGGAAGGCGTTTGGTTGAGCAGAAAAGGCAAATCCTGACCTAAATTATTTTTCGCCAGTTCTTTTTTGCTGAGGTTAGTGTAAGTAAAACCGGAATTTTGACCGGTTCGGGTAGCTCTTACAAACACTTCATCGGCTTGTACGGTGCTTCTTTTAAGGGCAAAATTTTGGGATTGATTGGCGTTGATGCTAACGGTTTGCTGCATTTGCTGGTAACCGATGTAGCTGATGGTAAACGTGTAGTTTCCGGCTTTGAGGTTGCTGATCCGGTAATTTCCATCCGCATCTGATACTGTTTTTAGCGATGTTTTTTCGATGCGTATACTTGCTCCGGGCAAAGTTTCGCCGCTTTGCTGATCGGTAATTTTCCCCGACAGGGAAAACTGGGCCGCAGCCACAAAAGGCAGCAGCAAGGCTGTAAAAGCCATCAATAATTTTTTCAAAATGTTTAAAATAAACTGTAGTTAAACCATCTGCCCGCCAGGGCGAACGCGCAGTACACTTAACTTTTTACCTCTCCCTACGCCGGCATTACCCGGATCAGGTGCGGAAGGGAGTAGTAAGTGGTACGTTTTAAGTTTTACGTTTGCGCACGTACAACTTACAACTTATAACCTACAACTTTTCTTCCTGGGTTTGATCTCAGCCTGTTTTTCAGTTGGTAGTTCACAATCTGTAGATGGTTAACTAATACCAAGCAAGGCACCCCTTGAGAATTTGGGTAAAGATAGGATTAGTTTTGGAAGTCCGAAAGTTGATGTGTAATTCTTATTTTAGTGATATTTATAATTGGAAAACTTAGATATGGAATCAGAAATAAATGATCGATATAAATTGAGCGAAGATGAAACACGTGCTGTAAACGAAGGGATTGCACAACTTAATCAAGGCATGTTTTTATCAAACGAAGAAGCAAATGAGCAAGCCAATCAATGCCTAAAAAGTAAGGTAAGCTTGGACAAATCAATTAGAATGAAGTAGCTAAATGTAACTTTTCATGCGTTTAACAGTAATAAATTATTATGAAATTTAAGCTATTTATTCTAATTCTTATTTGTACTTCATGTACACATATTGAATCCAAACCAACAAAAGTTCTTTTTAATATTCCAGTTCTCGTCAGGAGTAATATTGATGAGATAGTTACAACTCTCGGTAAACCTACGTTTTATCCTAAGCCTCGAAATAATCAAAAAAGTTATTGTAATTATCATAAGGAGGGATGGGAGTTATCAATTCGATACTATCCAAATACACGAAAAGTTATTGATTTTTTTATTTTTCCTTACCCTGGAGGATATGAATATAAAAATTCTAAAGATGTACTTTGGGTAGGAAATTTAGATTCTGTTGCTTTAGACTATGTTGTTACACCAGGAAGTGGATTATATTCTTCTCCGGGAGCTTATACTAATGTCACTGTAGTTCCAAAATATTGAAAAACTAAATTCTTTTAATCCACAATCAAAACATCATACTTCTTTTACCAACATAAAATTAGTATCGCCTCAACCTTTTACCTTTCGCCTCAAAACCTTTCTTATCACCTTTCCGCCTTTCGCCCCAAAAAGCTACTTTTGCAAACTCAACAAAAAGCATCACATGCTCAGAACAAATACTTGCGGCGAATTAACACGGAACGATTTAGGAAAAGAAGTTACCCTGTGCGGTTGGGTTCAAAAATCGCGCGACCTTGGCGGAACCACTTTTATTGATGTACGCGACCGTTATGGCATTACGCAATTAGTTTTTAATGATGAAACGGCCGCAGTTATCAAAGAACAGGCACGTACTTTAGGCCGCGAATTTGTGATTAAAGTTTCCGGGAAAGTAATTGAGCGGTCCAACAAAAACCTGAAAATACATACCGGCGAAATAGAAATTGCAGCAACAGAGCTGGAAGTTTTAAACTCTTCTAAAGTTCCGCCTTTTTTAATTGAAGATGAAACCGATGGTGGCGAAGAACTGCGTGCCAAGTACCGTTACTTAGATTTACGCCGCAACCCAATCAGAAACAACTTGGTGCTTCGCCACAAAATGGCGCAGGAAGTACGTAAATATTTAGACGGGTTGGATTTTATTGAAGTAGAAACGCCGGTTTTAATCAAATCAACACCTGAAGGCGCACGAGATTTTGTGGTGCCAAGCCGCATGAACCAAGGTGAGTTTTACGCATTGCCGCAATCGCCGCAAACGTTTAAGCAATTGCTGATGGTTTCTGGTTTCGACCGTTATTTTCAGATTGTAAAATGTTTCCGGGATGAAGATTTACGTGCCGATCGTCAGCCGGAATTTACGCAGATTGATTGCGAAATGTCGTTCATCACGCAGGAAGATATTTTAAATGTTTTTGAAGGTTTGGTTCGCACCTTATTCAAAAATGTAAAAGGCATTGATTTAGTTGATGTGCCACGCATGACTTATGCTGATGCGATGCGTTTGTACGGTTCTGATAAACCGGATACACGTTTCGAAATGCAATTTGTAGAACTGAAAAATGAAACTTTACCAGAAGAAGAAAGATCTACTTTATGGAAAAGTACATTTGATGCTGAAAATGCAGGGTTTGGAGATATAAATGTTATACCTCAAATAAGGTTTAATGGCTTTCCTATTTTCGAGCAAGCAGAATTTATTGCTGGAATTAATGTTAAAGGTATTGCCAATTATACTCGTAAACAATTAGATGAACTAACTGATTGGTTAAAGCGTCCTCAAATTGGTGCTACAGGTTTAATCTATGTTCTAAATTTTATAATACAAATGATTTGAAAAAATGGGCTGCAACTTTTAATGCAGAACCCGGAGATTTGATACTTCTTTTAGCAGGTAAAAAAGATAAAGTGCGCAAGCAATTGAACGAGTTACGCTTGGAAATGGGCAACCGTTTAGGCTTGCGCGATAAAAATACCTTTTCGCCGCTTTGGGTCTTGGATTTCCCGCTGTTGGAGTGGGACGAAGAGACCGAACGTTACCATGCCATGCACCATCCTTTTACTTCGCCAAAACCGGAAGACATTGCGCTGCTGGAAACGAATCCCGGCGAGGTTCGGGCCAATGCTTATGACTTGGTTATCAACGGAACAGAAGTTGGCGGCGGTTCCATCCGTATCCATGACAGAAACCTTCAGGCTTTAATGTTTAAGCATTTAGGTTTCTCTCCGGAGGAAGCACAAAAACAGTTTGGCTTTTTGATGGATGCCTTTGAATTTGGTGCGCCCCCGCACGGCGGAATTGCTTTCGGTTTTGACCGTTTGTGTTCGATTTTTGCCGGACTGGATTCTATCCGCGATGTGATCGCTTTCCCTAAAAATAATTCCGGCCGTGATGTGATGATCGATTCGCCGTCCACCATCGACGAAAAACAATTGAATGAATTGAAAATAAAAACTACCGTTTAAGCGTAAATTAACCTTATGAAAAAATCACTTTTACTACTTGCTTTTTTTGCCCTTGTTTTTTCTGCCTGTAAAAAAAGCAGCAACACAACACCAACCGTTGATCCGGCTATACAAGCCAAAATTGATGATGATCTAATCAAAGCTTATATTGCGGCCAACAATCTCACGGCTGTAAAAGACCCTTCCGGTTTGTATTATCAAATTATCGATCCCGGAAGTGGTACTGCGCCAACCGTTAAATCTACAGTTACGGTCGCATATGTTGGTAAATTGCTGAATGGTTCACCTTTTGACAGCAGTTCTAATTATACTGCTCTTTTGGGTGGTAATTTAATTCAAGGCTGGAAAATAGGTATTCCTTATATAAAACCAGGCGGACGTATTTTACTGATAATTCCTTCTGCATTAGCTTATGGTCCTCCTGGAAAGGGTTCTATACCGCCAAACACTGTGCTGATATTTACTATTGATTTATTTCAGGTTCAAGGTTGATCTGAATCAAAAGAACTTGGACATTAAACAACTCAATCTATATTCTTTTGCCTTGCTTTTACAAAGCCGATTGTTATAGTTTGTACTTTTTATCGTACTGCGGACTTTGTAAACAGATAAGAAAACTTTAATTCGAGTGCAGGATATATAGTTCCGAAACGACCGCCAATATTTGTAGCATAACCTGCCCCTGCATGTGCGTTCAGAATCCATTTTTTGCCGACTGGCCTTTGTATTCCCCAATGCAAATTAATTAAACCTGATTGATAAACGCGATAGTTGTAGTCAGAGGAATTGTTCCCGGTAGTGTATTTCAATCTTATCCCCAAATAATTACCCGAATTATTCTGAAACTTTTTACCTTTTTCAATCCGCCTTTTTCTGTTGTAATAAAATTTAGGTGTTATCATAAAGTACAAAGCAGGTTGTAAAAGATTCCAGGTATAATCTACTCCACCTTCATGAATATTATAACCTCCGCCTGCACCTGCGGAAAGGTCTATTGTCATTTTGTTACTTATCCGAGGTTCATAACTGAAGCCGACACCTTGAAGCCCTACATCAAGTTTTGTTAATGATTTTAGAGAGGAGTCCGAGGATGCATTCTGTCCTAATGCGCGAAAGATGTAGCTTGTTAAAAGTGTAATAATCAGAGTCTTTTTCATGTAGTCAAAATGGGAAACGCATATTATGCGTAAAGCGCGTAGTGTTTTTAATGCTGTAATATATCTTTTAATTTATAAAATCAATGAAAGACTACTTGAAATATCTAAAATACGTGTCTGTCCTGATGCTTGCCATTGATCTGTTTGCGGTTCAAGGCTAATTTTCAATACTTCTTTTACCGCCTGAAAATGTATAAATTTGGATCATGCACATTGCGGAGAAAAATAAATATACCGAAAAAGATTACCAACTGCTGGAAGAAGGTGCACCGTTCCAACTCATTAACGGAAATTTAATTATGTCGCCTGCCCCAACCTCGTATCATCAAATATTATCTGCAAGACTTTTTAAAGCTATAGATGCTTTTTTGGAGAAAAATAACGATCAGGGTATTTGCCTGTATGCACCGATTGATGTTGTCTTGGATGATGAAAATATATTTCAACCCGATTTAATTTATATTTCTGCGGAAAGAAAACAGGAATTACTACAAGATCGAATTATCGGTGCGCCGGATTTAGTAGTCGAAATCCTTTCCCCTTCCACCGCTTATTATGACCTCCGCCAGAAAAAAGATTTTTACGAACGTTACAGCGTAAAAGAGTACCTGATTATCGACCCTTTATCAAAGGACGCAGAAGTTTACATTTTAAAAAACGAAGAATTTATACTTCATCAAAAAGAACAGCAAAACGGCACCATCAATTTAACGATTTTGCCAGGTTTGCAAATTAACCTGCAGAAGCTATTTTCCTGATACTGTTTTTACCGGCATAAAAACAGTATCCGTTTCAAATTTATGTGCGGATAAGCTATAGTTGAAAAAGATATACTTCTTTTACCACCAAAAATCTATAAATTTGGTTATGCAAGTCGCGGAAAAAAATAAATATACCGAAGCAGATTACCAGTTGCTGGAAGAAGGTGCGCCTTTCCAACTGATTAACGGAGAATTAATTATGTCGCCATCGCCTCTTTTGTTACACCAGCTAATTATTGGAAATCTTCATTTTCTGATTAAATTTTTTTTACAGCAATCAAAAATTGGTGGTTTGGTAGTTTTATCGCCGATGGATGTACGTTTGGATGAAGAAAATATTTTCCAACCGGACTTGCTTTACATTTCTGAAGATCGGAAAGCAGAATTGGTGCAAGACCGTGTTTCTGGTGCACCGGATTTAGTAGTGGAAATCCTTTCGCCTTCTACCGCTTATTACGACCTCCGCCAGAAAAAAGATTTTTACGAACGTTATGGCGTAAAAGAATATTTGATTGTTGACCCGTTATCGAAGTACGCAGAAGTTTACATTTTAAAAAACGAAAAATTTATACTTCATCAAAAAGAGCGTCAAAACGGTACGATCAACCTAAACACTTTGCCCGGTTTGCAAATCGACCTGCAAAAGTTATTTTCCTGATGCTTTTTTTATCGCCCAAAAATCTATATGTTTGGTTATGTCAGTTGCAGAAAAAAACAAGTTTACCAAAACAGACTACCAGTTGCTGGAAGAAGGCGCGCCTTTCCAACTCATTGACGGAGAATTAATCATATCGCCAACGCCTTATCATCAGTTATTATCTAAAAGAATTTTCAAAGTTATTGATGCTTTTTTAGAAAAACATCATATTGAAGGAACTTTTTTGTATGCGCCTCTTGATATTTATCTTGACAACGAAAACGTTTTTCAACCCGATTTGGTTTACATTTCCGGACAACTGGAATCAGAATTGGTGAAAGATCGTATTTCTGTTGCGCCTGATCTCATCATCGAAATCCTTTCCCCTTCTACCGCATATTATGACCTCCGCCAGAAAAAAGATTTTTACGAACGTTACGGCGTGAAAGAATATTTGATCATCGACCCGTTATCGAAGTCCGCAGAAGTTTATATTTTAAAAAACGAAGAATTTACACTTTATCAAAAAGAACAACAAAACGGCACGATCAACCTAAACACTTTGCCCGGTTTGCAAATTGATCTGCAAAAACTGTTTTCCTGATACTGTTTTTACCAGCATAAAAACAGTATCAAGATTAAATTATTCCACGCCTTTTACTTTCATTTGCAGCAAATAAATCCCTTCAGAAGCGGTAATAAACAATTGGTTCCTGTTTTTCCCGCCAAAACAAATGTTTCCCGTCCAGTTGGCCGGAATATCAATATGTTCTATTTGTTTTCCTTCGGGGTTAAAAACCGTAACGCCTTTTCCGCACAAATAAATATTCCCCTGGTTATCAATTGTCATCCCGTCCGAACCTTTTTCTGTAAAAAGTGTGCTGTTGGTTAAGGTTGCATCAGCCTGAATATTGTACCGGTACGTTTTGTTCGCCCTAATATCGGCCACATACAAATACTTGCCATCGGGCGTACCAATAATGCCGTTCGGTTGCTGCAAACTATCGGCCACTAAAAGCAGTTCTTTTTTTCCTTTCGGCAGATAATAAACCTTTTCGCCGTTTAGGTCCGGCTTCTTTCGCGTCCAGTAATCACGCTGGTAATACGGGTCGGTAATGTAAATTCCGCCTTTGTTGTCAATCCAAAGATCATTTGGGCCGTTTAGTTTTTTTCCTTCAAAACCATCAACCAAAACGGTTATTTTTTTTTGCGGAGAGATCGACCAAAGCTGGTTATGTTCATCGGCACAAGCAATCAGGTTTCCTTTTTTGTCGAAATACAAACCGTTGGCGCGGCCGGTTTTATCCAGAAAAACAGAAAGTTCCCCGTTCGCACTGTATTCCCAGATCTTGTCGTTCGGCTGATCGGTAAAAAAAACATCGCCTTTTTTATCTACCGCCGGCCCTTCTGTAAACTTAAATTGGTGGGAGATTAGCTGCAGTTTGGCCCCGTCTGCAATGATGTTTGATTTTTGAATTGTATCCGTATTAATTGCTTTTTTAATTTGGGCGGAACAATAAGAAGCAGCCGGAAATGTGAGTGCGAGCAGAAAAGTATAAACCAGAACGATACTTCTTTTATCAATGTTTTTCATGTAAATAATGCGTTTTGCCGAACCGTAATTTTATAGGGGCTAAAAATAGCACTTAAATAAATTTATTATGCCGATAATGCACGCAATTAACTACCTTTCTTCTCAATAATTATCGGCATGAAAAAACTTTACTTTTTACCTTTTATACTTTTTGCTTTTCCGGCTTTTGCCCAAACTTCCTACAAAAACGATGTGGCAAAAAAAGCAGATGCACTTGAAAAACAAGTAATTGCCTGGCGGCGCGATTTCCACGAACACCCGGAACTGGGCAACCGCGAAGTACGAACCTCCGGCATTGTGGCCGATTATTTAAAATCGTTAGGTATTGAAGTAAAAACCGGCGTGGCCAAAACCGGCGTGGTAGGTATTTTAAAAGGCGGAAAACCAGGCCCGGTTGTGGCTTTACGTGCCGACATGGACGGACTGCCGGTTACCGAACGGGTAAATTTGCCGTTTGCATCCAAAGTAAAAACCATGTACAACGGACAGGAAGTTGGGGTGATGGCAGCCTGCGGACATGACTCGCACGTAGCAATTTTAATGGGCGTGGCCAAGATTTTATCTTCCATGAAAAGTGATTTACACGGAACGGTGAAATTTATTTTTCAACCTGCAGAAGAAGGCGCGCCGGTTGGCGAAGAAGGCGGTGCCGCTTTGATGGTGAAAGAAGGCGTGCTGGAAAACCCGAAAGTAGATGCTGTTTTTGGCTTGCACATCAATTCGCAAACGGAAGTTGGTAAAATTGCATATCGGCCAGGCGGCGCTATGGCTGCGGTCAACGATTTTAAAATTACGGTAAAAGGACGTTCTGCACATGGCGCTTATCCCTGGTCGTCTGTTGATCCGGTGGTTACTTCGGCACAAATTGTTTTGGCATTGCAAACCATTGTGAGCCGTAATTTAAACGTGACCGAAAACGGAGGCGTGGTTACCATCGGTGCGATCAACGGCGGCAACCGTTCCAATATTATCCCGGAGCAGGTGGAAATGTTGGGGACGATTAGGAATTTGAGTGCGGCTGATGAAAAAATGTTTATCGAACGGATTAAAACAATAGTACAGCATACAGCAGAAGCTGCGGGCGCGACGGCCGAAGTAAAAATCCCGTACTCTAACCATTACCCGGTTACTTATAATGATCCGGCATTGACCGAAAAAATGCTGCCAACTTTACAGGCAACGGCAGGAGCTGCCAACGTATTGCTGCGTCCGGCGGTTACCGGAGCAGAAGATTTTTCTTTTTTTGAAGAAAAGGTGCCCGGCCTGTTTTTCTTTCTGGGCGGGATGCCAAAAGGAGGTGATCCGCTTAAAGCGCCTTCGCACCACACGCCTGATTTTTATATTGATGAAAGCGGCTTTACCTTGGGTGTAAAAGCGATGTGCAATTTAACATTGGATTATATGGCCATGAAAAGCAAATAGTAATTTCCTGGCACATATTTTTGGGTGATAAAAGAAGCATGGATGAAGAAAGTAAACAACCCGAATTATATGTGGTAGGCGCTGGCCCGGGAGATCCGGAACTGATCACGGTCAAAGCATACAAACTGTTGCAGCAGGCCAAAGTGATTTTGTATGATAATTTGGCTAACAAACAACTGCTGGATCTAACTCCTGAATCCTGTGAAAAAATTTACGTAGGCAAACAGCCTTACGGAGAATATACCCCGCAGGAGAAAATCCTGGAACTGATCAAGCATTATGCTTTTGCCAAAGGCCAGGTGATTAGGTTGAAAGGCGGCGACCCTTTCATTTTTGGAAGAGGATTTGAAGAAATTCTGTTTGCCCGTGAAAACGGTATCAAAACTTTTTTTATTCCCGGCATCACGAGTATGCAAGCTTCCGGGCTGGAAGATATTCCCTTAACACACCGCAATTTAAGTGAAAGCGTTTGGGCAATCACCGGCACTAAAAAAGACGGTTCCCTTTCTGATGATCTTCGCCTGGCCATGCAAAGCAATGCAACGGTAGTTATTTATATGGGCATGAAAAAGCTGGCAGAAATTGCCGCCACTTATGTCGAAGCGGGAAAAGGATCAGTTCCTGCTGCCATTATTCAACATGCTTCTCTGCCTTATCAAAAATCGGTAAAAGGTTTGGTAAAAGATTTGGCGGAAATGGCGGAAAGGGAGAAATTGACCTATCCGGCTTTGGTGATTATCGGGGGCGTGGTAGGAATTGCTGAAGTTTATTATTAATGAGTTCGCAACTGCCTTCCGTTTTTATACGAAATAAAAAGACCAATAACACCCGCAGTAATACACATATCAGCAACATTAAATATACCGGTTCTGAAGTTTTGAATTCCAAGATTCATAAAATCTGTTACGTGCCGATCATGTAAAATACGGTCAATAATATTTCCTATCCCACCTGCAAAAATTAATGAAAAAGCCAAAAGCCTAATCAAATTAAATTCTTTTATTTTAACTAATGTATAAACAAATAAAGCCAGCAAAAGCAGCAATGGAATAAGGCTGAGCAACAAAAAATTATAAGGTTGAGGCAAGCCAGCACCTAAGCTTAATGCCGCCCCTGTATTTTCTACATATTCCAATCTAAATGTATCATGAAAATAAGAAGCAGGTTCCTGATTCATCAAATGGCTTTTCGCCAAGCCTTTAGTTACCTGATCGCAACTGATCAATGCAAAAGAGATCATACAAAATAATACTGTTTTAAACCTGTTTTTCATGTGATAAAGTTAATTCGTTCAGCAAATCCTTCAAAGACTTTTTGATTTGGTAAAACTATTCATTGGCCATATATTTCCCTATTCCTGCTGCTGGTTTCCATTTACTGTCAGGTTCATAATAATGCCATAACAAAGCAGATACCTTTCGTATCAAAGTACAAGCTTCGTTTTCCGGCTTCCAACTTTGGTCTTGGTTATGGTTGGTAATGATCGAAAACACATAATCCCCATGCGGTGCATTCACCATCACCGTTTCTGATTTCGATTCATTGAGCGCACCTTGTTTAGATGCGGTTTGCACGAACGGCGGTATTTGGGATATGGCTTTATCATCCCAATAAATCCTGCCCATGTTACGGTACATCCGCTCGCTGGCGGCAGGGCTTACGGCTTTCCCCTCCCGTATCATCGTAAACAAGCGGCACATCTCATAAGGTGTACTCACGCCCCAGCCATATTTTGCACGGATTTCTTCCCGGCCCGGCACCCTCGAATTTACCCGCATTACTTTAAACTCGTTCTGCTGCAGCCAATGGTTGATATACTCGCCACCCACCAATTTTTGCAGCCAAACGCTGGCCGTATTGTCGCTCATGGTGATCATGAGCAAAGCTACCTTGCTCAGTTGGATGGTATCCTTATCCTTAAAAGAGCCTAAAATATCTTCACCGGGATACAACAGCGAATCGCGGTAAACTAATTTTTGATTGTATTGCAGCTCGCCTTTTTCAATTTTGTCCATCAGTCCGCACTGGATGCTTACTTTGATCATACTGGCAGTCGGAAAAAGCGTGTCTGCATTGATGGAAGTCGTTTTACCCGTTTTAAGGTTGTGCACATAAACCCCTACCTGCCCGTTAAACCCTTTTACCGCGGCTTGTAACTGTTGGGTCAGCTTTGTGTCTGTTTGTGCAAAGCAAACTGTCCAACAAAAAAATAAAAGGGTAAATAAGCTGTGTTTCATTTTTAATAGTTGATGATAGTTGATTTTCTATTTCAACAGGACTAATTGCGCCTGCGAAATTGCTTCTTTCCTCGTTCTTTTGTTTAAAAACTTTCCTTTTAAACGCGTTACCAAATAATCGTCAAACGTTTTTATCAGCTTGATTTTCCAGCCTTTTTGCTTCAACCTTGCTATGCCAGCTTCAGAGGCGTACAACAAGCAAGGTTTTTTCGGGAGATTTCCTTTTCCATCTTCATTCACCAAAAAAAGCGGCCGGTTTAAGTAAAACTCCAAAGCGTGCGAATATTCTTCTTCCTGCAACTGCGCTACCGGCAAATCTGGCATACTGTTTTTATCGATATAAAATGCGGCTTCACTGCCCGATTGGTATTTTAAAAGCGAAGGATAGAAGTTGAGGTTGAGGTACAAATTGATGAATATCGAAACCAAAACCGACTGAAACAGCAGTTTATATTTCGCCCCGAATGCTTCTTTTATCGATATAAAAATGAAGGTTGCAATTGCTCCGATCAAAGGCAAGATAGTAAAAAAAGTGATGTTTTCGGCGTGGTAAAAATATTGCAGGACCAGGATAATCAGGATCAGCAAAACCAAAACCACACTCTGCGTGATGCGGATGGCACGCAAACCTTTTGCTGTTTTGATGCCGATTAAATACTGCGCCGTGATGATCGCAAAAAACGGAAACACAATCGTGATATAATGCGGCAACTGAAATTTGGAGGCGGAAAAAACAAGGAAAGTCAGCAATGCACCGCAGATGCAATACCATTCGCGTTTGTTTTTATTGCGGAAGAATTGAACAACAGCGACATACAACAATATCGACCAGGGAATAAACGCCCAAAGCAACGTATGAAAAAAGAAGAACTTATCGCCGCCGCCTTTAATTGGCCCGGTGTTAAAAAAACGGCCAAACTGGCTGTCCCAGAAAAAGAATTTGATACCGGAAACGTTATGCTGATCGAAAACGGTTTTCTCCGGATGCAGGTCAAACTGCTCGTACAAACAATATAATTCAGGTGTAATCAAGAGTAAAATCAAAACCACAGCCAGCAGCCATCGCCAATGGAAAAGTTGCTTCCAGTTTTTGGTGAAGATGAACTCGCCGGCAAAAGCACCAAAAATCGGGATCAGCGCAAAAATACCTTTCGTCATGACGGCGCAAGCGGCAAAAGTACAGCCCAAAGCCAAATGCCCAATACTGTTTTTAGCACCTGTTTTATAGAAATGATAAACCGAAGCGATGATCAGTCCGGTTAAATAAGGTTCGGCGCGGACATCGTTATTGGAAATGATGACATGTTCTGCCGTTAAAAAAATCAAAACCGACCATAACGCAGTTTCTTTGTTGTACAGTTTTTTGCAGAACAAATATGTATAGCCGCCGCCCATCAGCACAAATAAAATGGCAGGCAATTTATACGCCCAAGTTTGAAACCCAAAAATCCGGAACGACAAAGCCGTGACCCAGAACGGGAAATGCGGTTTGTCCAGCCAGTCTTTCCCCTGCGAAAACAGGTTCACGTAATCGTGCCGCTGCACCATCGTTTTGGCAATGCAAGCATATAGCGGACCATCCAAACCTAAGATGGTAACAAACAGTCCGCTAAAATTCAGCAGAACGGCTGCGCCGATAAAAAAATAAAGCCATTTAAAAGGATAGTTTGGAGCAGGTACAAGCATAAAAATTTTGCAATACTATTTTTATCGGGTAAAAATCATTTCAGGAAAACTTCCGTGGCACCGTAACCGAATTTCTCTTTTCGGGCATCCGTAAACGTTTTTACCTGTGCATGTTTGCTTACCGCTTTATGGATTTCATGCCGTAAAATACCATTTCCTACGCCGTGAATAAAAACGACCGAAGAAAGTTGATGTACAATTGCAGCATCCAGCGTTTTCTGGAAACGTTCCAGTTGTGTTTTCAAAATCTCGCTGCTGTTTAAAAATTGGTAATCTTCACGCAGCTTTTCAATATGGAGATCGATTTCTTTAAACGGTTTTTCAACTGTTTTTTTCTCCTCCGGCGATTTAAAAAAGCTTTCTTTCAGCTTTTCTGCATCTACTTTTACCTCCGCGGCATCCAACTGAAACTGCCAGCCCTGCTGGTTTAAAATATGTACTGCTGTTTTTGCACCGGCAAAATCTTTCGCTTTAAACTTTTCAATGTAAATCAGCGGATCTAAAAAAACAGCTTTTTGTTTGCTGTGGTACAATATCTGAAAAGTAAATTTTGGCCAGATCGCCAGGTCGGGCAGTGCTACGGAATAAACTTTTACAGATGTTTTCGGCAAAAGCATCCCGGCAAATTCCCCTTTAAATTCCTGGTTTTTTTCGGTGCTAAAAGAAGCAAGCAACTGGTAAGAAGTATTATTGATGAGGTGGAACTGCACCACCGAAGTAACCTGTTTTTCAGGAATGGCAGCCAAATAAATCCCTTTGGCCACAAATTCCTGTCCGGGCAGTTCTGCAATTTCTTCGGGTTGTTTTACCGGTTTTCCGTCTTCGCGGCCATAAACGGAAGTAACTTTGTTGGCCAAAACCGGGATTTCAAAATCGTCATCGCCGGTTACGCCAATCGTTTGCTCGTCAATAATCCGGGTGATAAACCCTTCCCGCTTCTCCTCTACAAACCGAACAAAATCTCCTAATTTGAATTTCATAATTTCCAATCAATCTAATAAATAGTATGGTTTAAATCCTGCCCGGCCAGATTGATGGCTTGGTATTGATTAACCTCATCGGGTCGTGCATTGGTATAAACAAAATGCTTTTTTTGCATAAAACTACTGATAAAACGCCTCAACCAGGAACAAATGATAGATTTAAGCAGTAATATTGAAGTAAAATAGAAAGGGTTTGAAGAAACAGATTTGCCGGTTTCTGTAAAAATCACAGTATCCCGGCCAACAAACCTGCCTGTTTTTACTTATTTGGAAATCGGGGCCATGCTTCTTTTATCTATCTAAAATTATGCTGCATATCAAATCGTTTGTCAATAACCCTTACCAGGAAAATACTTATCTGCTGTTTGACGACAGCTTGGAATGCGCTATCATCGATCCGGGGATGTACACGGCGGAAGAGCAAAACAAGGTTGCTGCTTTTATCAGTGAAAACCTGTTAAAACCCGTTTTACTGCTGAACACGCATTGCCATATCGACCATGTGTTGGGCAATAAATTTGTTTTTGACAATTATGGCCTAAAGCCGCAGCTTCACGAAGGCGAGCTGCCGCTGCTTTCGTCCGTTCCAAGTTATGCGCCGCAAACGGGCATCCGCTATGAAGTTTCGCCTTTGCCGGAAACATTTTTGCCGGAAACAGGAACGATAAAATTCGGACAAACAGAACTCGAACTGATTTTTGCACCCGGACATTCGCCTGCGCATTTGTGTTTTTATGCAGCCAACGAACACTTGTTGATTGGCGGAGATGTCCTTTTCCGCGAAAGCATCGGCCGGTCGGATCTGCCGGGCGGTAATGCTGAACTGCTGGTCCGAAACATCCGCGAAAAGCTGTTTGTCCTTCCCGATCAGGTAATTGTTTATCCCGGCCACGGCCCCGAAACTACCATTGGTTATGAAAAACAATATAATCCTTTTTTGACTTAGACGTTAAGAAAAGTATGCTAAAAGAAGCATCCCGAAAAAATTGAACACATCCGCATTTATAGCCAGGCGCTATCTTTTTTCCAAAAAATCCACCAATGCCATCAACATCATTTCCGGCATTTCCATGTTGGGTGTTTTGGTGGGAAGTGCAGCCCTGATCCTGATCCTTTCCGTTTTCAATGGCTTTGAAACACTGATCGTTTCCATGTACAGCAGTTTTACGCCCGGACTGAAAGTGCTTCCGGCAAAAGGAAAAACGTTTGATCCGGCAACTTTGCGCCTGGATAGTTTGCGGAAACTGCCCGGCATCTATTCGGTTGCGGAAGTGCTGGAGGAAAAAGTGCTGCTGCGGTATGGCAAAGCACAGTTTATCGGCACGGTAAAAGGCGTAAGCGACGATTTTTTGAAAAGCCCGTATTTAGACAGTACCTTGCAGGTTGGTTCCTTTGCTTTAAAAGAAAACGGAGAAAACCTGGCTGTTATCGGTGCCTCGGTGCAGATCAGCCTGGGCATCAACATCAAAGACCAATCGACCCTGCTGCAGATTTATTCGCCGCGGCATAATGTGGTCAGCTCTTTCAATCCGATGGATGAGTTTGTGGTGCGGAGTATTGCGCCTTCGGGCGTGTTTTCCGTTCAGCAGGATTTTGATGATATAGTAATCACTCCTATTGCTTTTACCCGCGACCTGCTGGACGAGCCTCAGAAAGTATCCTATATAGAAATCAATTTGCAGGATAAAGCAAATACAGACCAGATACAAAGGCAATTGCAGGAACGGTTCGGGAAAAACTTTGTGATCAAAAACCGTTACCAGCAAAATACCTCATTGTACAAACTGCTGAATTCTGAAAAATGGGCCATCTTTTTAATCCTGACCTTTGTGTTGATCATTGCCATTTTCAACATCATCGGCTCGTTGACAATGCTGGTGATCGATAAACGAAAAGACATTGCTATTTTGACCAGCCTGGGCGCAGATAAAAAATTAGTCCAGCAAATTTTCTTTTATGAAGGAATGCTGATCACGATCGTCGGTTGTATTATTGGGATGGCCGCAGGGCTGGCATTTGCTTTACTGCAGCAAAAGTTTGGCTTTATATCCATGGGCGGCACCACGATGGTACAAGCTTACCCGGTAACGTTAAAACCGAGTGATTTTTTGCTGGTTTTTATCACGGTAACTGGCATTTCCGTCATTGCATCGGGCATCAGCGCGCGTTTAAGCATACAAAAACTCGATGAAATTAAACAGGAACTTTAACTTAGCAGCATGAAAAGACTAATTTTCATTGGTTGTATTTTGGGGATGCTGGGCGGCTGCACTTGCAACAGGCGCAATCAGCCGGAAAACAAGGTTTATAAAGGACTGTACAGCTACGGCCTGGAGGTAAAATCTTTTAAAGAATGCAGTACCGGACGCGAATATTGGGTGACCGATAGTTCGGGCAAACTGGAGCTGGACTACTCGAACATGAACTTTGAGAAACCTTATGAACCGGTTTATGTAGAAGTGGAAGCCCACAAAAAACGCTCCGGCCAGGAAGGCATCGGTGCAGAGTTCGACAGCACGATGGTGGTTACCAAAGTTCAGAAGATCAGCCGCGAAATCCCGGAAGATATGTGTAACTGATGATCCATCTCATTTATTCAGATAAAAACAGCTTCGTCAAACCCCGTCCCAATTTCCCGGCAACGTTTGCATTGATTTTTTTTCTGGTCCTTTAATTTTTGTATATAATTCTCTGTACAATTGTTCTATCATCAAAAAACAACACCGGTACTTTCAAAGCAAAAACGAAAACAGTATTTTATGCCGATAAAAGAAGCATCGGCATAAAAAACAGGACAAATCAGCATGAGGTAATTTTTGATTTTTACCAAAAAAACGGATACTTTTCAATGCTGCTTCTACCTTGGCCAAACAAATAAAACCTAACCGGGAAATGATCTTATCGCATTTTAATTTAAAAAACATTGATACGCCTGAAATAATTGTTCCTGATGATGCCATTTTCAACCTTCCGGAGAAAGTATTACAGTTCGGGACTGGTGTTTTACTGCGCGCATTGCCCGATTATTTTATCGATAAAGCCAACCGGAAAGGGATTTTCAACGGCCGGATCGTTGTGGTAAAATCAACTTCAACCGGAAGTGTTTCGGAGTTTAACGATCAGGATAGTTTATATACTTTGTGTGTCAGAGGAATTGAAAACGGACAGAAAATTGAAGAAAACATTATCTGTTCAGCCATCGGCCGGGTTTTATCAGCCGGAGAACACTGGTCAGAGATTTTAAAGTGTGCACACAGCCCGGAAATGAAAATCATCATTTCCAATACGACAGAAGTTGGTATCCAATTGGTTGAAGAAGATATTCAATTGCGTCCGCCTGCTTCTTTTCCCGGCAAATTAGTAGCTTTTCTTTTCGAGCGTTATCAAGCTTTTGGCGGAAGCGAAGCAAGCGGAATGGTGATTATCCCGACCGAACTGATTGTGGGAAATGGTGATAAACTGAAAGCAATTGTGATAGAACTTGCCCGTTTTAATCAGCTAAACGAAGGATTTATCCGATGGATAGAAAAAGACAATTCGTTTTGCAACTCTTTGGTTGACAGGATTGTGCCCGGAAAACCTGATGCGCAAACAGTTGCTTCTTTCCGGAAAAAAGCCGGTTATGAAGATGGCTTGCTGACGGTTGCCGAAGTATATCGGTTGTGGGCGATTGAAGGTGATGAAAAAGTAAAATCGATATTAAGTTTTGCCGAAGCAGATAAAGGCGTTGTGATCGCCCCAAATATTGAAACCTATCGCGAACTAAAGTTGCGGATACTGAACGGAACACATACTTTAACTTGCGGGCTCGCTTTTCTGGCCGGTTTTGTTACGGTAAAAGAAGCAATGGACAACGAAATGCTTTCCGGTTTTATAACAAAGCTGATGACCCGGGAAATCGCATCTGCTATTCCTTGTGAAGTCACTAAAATACAAACCGGTGAATTTGCTGCCCAAGTGCTGGATCGTTTTCGCAACCCGCATATCAAACACCAATGGACCGCCATCACCGTACAATTCTCTGCAAAGCTAAAAATGCGTATCGTGCCTGTTTTGTTAAATCACTATAAAAATTCTGATAAAGTTCCCGCCCATATTGCTTTGGGTTTTGCGGCTTATTTGCGTTTTATGCAAGTAGAGCAGGAAGAAGGCGGAAAATACTTCGGGGAACTGAATGGAAAAAGATATGCCGTTACCGATGACCTGGCACACTATTTTTATGGCATTAAAAACAGTATCGCGGCTGGTTTGTGGGTAAATACGATTTTAAACAATACAGATATTTGGGGAACAGATTTAACCTTGCTGCCCGGGTTTGAAGATGCTGTAACGCAAAATTATGAGGCGATAAATCTTGAGGGTGCTTTAAAGGCGATTGAAGATTTGTCCTCAAAAAATAAAAACTAAAACAGGAAGGACCAGAGCATGTCTTTATAAATCCCGATGCTTCTTTTACCACACAAATTATTACCTTTTACTGCTTTATCCTTCGCGTAAAAAAACTACGAATGAAACCTTTTTTAGACGAGAACTTCCTGCTGCAAACGCCAACTGCCCAGAAGCTTTATCATGGGTTTGCTAAAAATTTACCAATCATAGATTACCATAATCATTTGCCGCCCGATCAGATTGCCGGGAACATCAACTTTAAAAACCTGACGCAGGTTTGGTTATACGGCGATCATTATAAATGGCGGGCCATGCGTGCCAACGGCGTGAACGAGGATTTCGTCACCGGAGGAAAAAGCGATTACGAAAAGTTTGAAAAATGGGCAGCAACTGTTCCTTATACCTTGCGCAATCCGCTTTATCACTGGACGCATTTAGAACTGCAGCGGTATTTTAATATTAAAGATTTATTATCGGTAAAAACAGCACCAATTATTTATGATAACGCAACGGCACAATTGCAAACACCGGAATATGCTGTGCAAGGTTTGTTAAATAAGATGCGTGTAGAGATCATTTGTACTACGGATGACCCTTTGGACAATTTGCAGTTTCACCAGCAATTGAAACAAGAGGGCAGTCCCGTAAAAATGCTGCCTGCTTTTCGCCCGGACAAAGCCATGAACCCGGACGACCCGGAAGCTTTAAATGCTTATATCGATAAATTAGAAGCGGTAACCAACACATCTATTGGTAGTTTTCAGGATTATTTATCAGCTTTAAAAATACGGCACGATTACTTTGCAGCAAATGGTTGCTCTGTTTCCGATCATGGTTTAGAGCAAATTTATGCCGAGGATTACACAGAAGAAGAAATCAAAAGTATCTTCCAAAAAATACGTGCTAAAAGAAGCATCCGTTACGAAGAAAACCTGAAGTTCAGATCGGCTTTGTTATTTCAGTTCGCGCTTTGGGACCATGAAAAAGGCTGGGTGCAGCAATATCATTTAGGCGCTTTGCGGAACAACAATGCACGAAAGTTAAAGCAATTGGGGCCGGATACCGGCTGGGATTCGATTGGGGATTTTAGTCAGGGACGCCAACTTTCTAAATTTTTGAACCGATTGGATTCAGAAGATCGTTTGGCTAAAACCATTATTTACAATTTAAACCCTGCTGATAACGAACTGATGGCTGCCATGATCGGCAATTACAATGATGGTTCTGTTGCCGGAAAAGTACAGTTTGGTTCGGCCTGGTGGTTTTTGGACCAGAAAGACGGCATGACGAAGCAGATCAATGCGCTATCCAACATGGGTTTGTTGAGCAAATTTGTGGGTATGTTAACGGATTCGCGCAGCTTTTTATCTTTCCCGCGGCATGAATATTTTCGCAGGCTGCTTTGCAATTTATTTGGCAAAGATGTAGAAAACGGAGAATTGCCAAACGATTTGGAATGGATCGGAAAGGTCATATCCGATATCTGTTATTACAACGCCAAAAACTATTTCAATTTTTAAGGATGGGAAAAATACTCAGTTTTGGCGAATTGCTGCTGCGGATTTGCCCGGATACGGAAGGCAACTGGCTCAAGGAAAACTCGCTTCCTTTTTATGTTGGCGGTGCAGAGTTAAATGTTGCTACTGCACTGGCGCTTTGGGATTTACCTTCGGCTTATTTGACCGCTTTGCCGGAAAATATGTTATCGGAACAAATCGTCAAATATCTTCAGGAAAAAAGGGTTGATACTTCTGCCATAATTTATCAGGGCAACAGAATTGGAACCTATTATCTCCCAAAAGGAAAAGACCTAAAAAATGCAGGTGTAATTTACGACCGTAATTATTCATCATATTCAGAATTGCAACCTGGAACAATTGATTGGAATGCTATTTTTGAAAATGTTTCCTGGTTTCATTTCAGTGCCATTTGTCCGGCTATCAATCAAAATGTAGCAGACGTTTGTGAAGAAGCTTTAAAAACGGCTTCTGCAAAAAATATTTTTATTTCTTTGGATTTGAACTATCGCGCCAAGTTGTGGAAATACGGCAAACTTCCAATCGAAGTTATGCCAAACTTAGCACAATATTGTAACTTGATCATGGGCAATATTTGGGCAGCCAACCAAATGCTTGGAACGGAGGTAGATGAAAATATCCACGACATCGGAACCAAAGAAAACTATTTAAACCATGCTGTTAAAACTTCGGCAGCAATCTTAAAAGCTTATCCCGATTGTAAGTATGTGGCCAATACTTTCCGTTTCGGCGATCCGGGGATTAAGTATTACACTACTGTTTTTACCGATGGAAAACTGGAGGTTTCTCAGGAATACACATCGGCATATATCGTAGATAAAGTGGGCAGCGGGGATTGTTTTATGGCAGGATTGATTTACGGTTTGTACAAAAAACTACCGGTAAAAGAAGCATTGGAATTTGCAACGGCTGCGGCCTACGGAAAATTATTTATTGAAAGCGATGCGACAACGATGAGCGCGGAAGAAGTAAAAAGGACTATCAAAAATGAGCAGTAAAAAGGAGCATTCTTTAAATCTTATTTTAGAACAAGGCACTTTGCCGCTGTTCTTTTACAAAGATGCGGAAGTGAGTTTGGAAATTACCCGGACGATCTACAAAGCCGGTGTGCGCGTTTTTGAATATACCAACCGCGGACCGGAAGCTTTGGAGAACTTTAAGCTGCTGCGGAAAGTGGCGAATGAAGAAATGCCCGATCTGGAATTAGGGATCGGAACAATTAAGTCGGTAAAAGAAGCAGCAGACTTTTTAGCGGCCGGGGCAGATTTTTTGGTTAGCCCGATTGTGAACCCAAGCGTTGGACAAATGGCTCATGAGGCCGGTTTACTGTGGATCCCCGGCTGTATGACGCCAACTGAAATTTATCTAGCGCAAGAAAATCAGGCGGCATTGATCAAACTTTTTCCGGCAAATATTCTGGGCAAAGCTTTTTTGACTTCCATCAAAGAATTGTTTCCCGGTCAGCTTTTTATCCCGACCGGCGGCGTAGAACTCACCAAAGAAAATATTAGCGGCTGGTTTAAAGCAGGCGTAAGTGCCGTTGGCTTGGGAAGCAAACTCATCAGTAAAAAAATAATGGAAGGAAAACTTTATGATGAACTTTTCAAGGCAACAAAAGAAGCACACGAATTGGTAAAAAGCTGCAGGTCAATTTAAAATAAAAATGATATGAAAATCGGTAAATACAGATGGACAATCTGCGCATTATTGTTTTTTGCCACCACCATCAATTACTTAGACCGGCAGGTTTTAAGCCTTCTTTCGGGTAAACTGGAAGAAGAATTTGGTTGGACAAATACAGATTATGCCAATATAACCGCCGCGTTTCAGTTTATTTATGCTATTTCCATGCTTTTTGCAGGCCGTTTGATTGATAAGTTAGGAACAAAATGGGGTTATGCCATTGCCATCGTCATCTGGTCGTTCGGTGCTATTTTGCATGCAAAAGCTATCCCTATCGGCGGCGCAATATCCTCTGTTTTTGCAGTAGTTGGTATTACGGGCATGTCCGTTTCTGTACTTGGGTTTATCTTTTCAAGGGCAGTTTTGGGCTTTGGCGAATCAGGGAATTTTCCGGCAGCTATTAAAGCAACAGCCGAATATTTCCCTAAAAAAGAACGCTCATTTGCCACAGGTATTTTTAATTCGGGAGCGAATGTTGGTGCCATACTTGCACCGGCAACAGTGCCTTATATTGCTAAAATTTGGGGTTGGGAAACCGCTTTTTTAATTATTGGCGCGGCAGGGTTTTTATGGTTGATCTTCTGGTTTATTTTTTACGATAAACCTGAGCAGCAAAAACGGTTATCTAAAAATGAACTGGAATACATTCTGCTCGACACAGATGAAAAAGTAATCGTTCCAAGCGAATCTGAAACAGAAGCGAAAAAAGTTTCCTGGTTTAAGTTACTGGGTTACAAGCAAACCTGGGCTTTTACATTCGGCAAGTTCATGACGGATGGGGTTTGGTGGTTTTTCCTGTTTTGGCTGCCTTCTTATTTAAAAGCACAATACGGGATGGAAGGCACATCCATTTCTTTTCCCTTATTGATCCTCTATAGTATGACCATGGTAGGCAGTATCGGCGGAGGCTGGTTCCCGGCTTATTTTTTAAAAAAAGGCTACAATGCTTATGAAAGCCGCATGAAAGCCATGATGGTAATTGCTTTATTTCCGCTGGTAATCCTGCTGGCTCAGCCGCTGGGGCATTATACCTATTGGGTTCCGGTAATTTTAATTGGTATCGGGGCATCCGCTCACCAGGCTTGGTCTGCAAATATTTTTACAACCGTATCAGATATGTTTCCTAAAAAAGCCATCGGTTCTATCATCGGGATCGGAGGCATGGCCGGCGGTATCGGCGGCGTAATCGTATCCAAGGTAGGTGGTGCGCTTTTCGATCATTATAAAGCATTGGGACATATTCAAACCGGCTATACCATTATGTTTACCTTTTGTGCTGTTGCTTATAGTATAGCCTGGACAGTGATGAAATTTTTAGTGCCGAAGTTTACGCCGATAAAAGATATATAAATCTTAATTTTAGCCTGATAAAAGAAGCATCAGCAGCTAAATTTTAATTAAATTAAGTATGAATTTTAAAGATGAATTGGACGCAATTTTTATAGAAGAAAACCAAATCCCGTCCGAATTTCTTTTGCCGGAACAAATTATACAGCGTGAATACCTCTCTAACGGGGAAATGAAAAAATGGGACGGGGAAATGAGCGAAGTTTCATCCCCGGTTTGCATCCGTACGCCTGAAGGCTTAAAACGAAAAGTGATCGGTGCCTTCCCGGTTTGCGGAACAAAAGAAGCGATGGAAGCATTAGACGCAGCCATAGCAGCTTACGACAATGGCCGCGGTGAATGGCCGACCATGAGTGTAGCCGACCGGATACAACGTGTGGAACAGTTTACCTTTAAAATGATAGCGCAAAAGGACTTGGTGGTCAAACTGATCATGTGGGAAATTGGTAAATCTTTTGCAGATTCTATTAAAGAGTTTGACCGGACGGTGGAGTACATCCATGCTACCATTGATGCTTTGAAAGACATTGACCGGGAATCTTCCCGTTTTGAAATTGAACAGGGAATTGTGGCGCAAGTCCGCCGCTCGCCGCTGGGCGTGGTTTTGTGTATGGGCCCGTTTAATTATCCGTTGAACGAAACTTTTACCACGCTGATACCGGCATTGATCATGGGCAATACACTGCTTTTCAAACCTCCGAAACATGGAACTTTGTTGCATTATCCATTGCTGAAAGCTTTTCAGGAATGTTTTCCGAAAGGTGTGGTAAACACAATCTACGGCCGCGGTGCAGACATTGTCCCGCCGTTGATGCAATCCGGAAACATTAATGTTTTAACGCTGATTGGTTCCAGCAAAGTAGCTGATGAACTGAAAAAACAGCACCCGAAAGTAAACCGCTTGCGTGCTGTACTGGGTTTGGACGCGAAAAATGCAGCTATCATCACCAAAAATGCTGACTTGAAACTGGCTGTTAGCGAATGTGTAATGGGCACGCTTTCTTTTAACGGGCAGCGTTGTACGGCGTTAAAAATCATTTTTGTGCACCAGGATATTGCAGACGGGTTTTTAAAAGAATTGTCAACAGCCATCAGCAACCTGAAATTTGGCATGCCCTGGGAAAAAGGTGTAAACCTAACGCCGCTGCCCGAACCCGGAAAGCCTGCTTATTTAAAAGCCTGTATTGATGATGCCATAGCAAACGGAGCTAAAGTAATCAACGAAAACGGAGGTGAAAACGTTGCTTCTTTTGTTTATCCGGCGGTTGTTTATCCGGTGAACGAGAAAATGAAACTGTACCGCGACGAGCAGTTTGGGCCAGTCATCCCGGTTATTCCTTTTAAAGATTTGGAAGAAACGATAACCTACCAGATCCAATCGCCGCATGGGCAGCAGGTGAGCATTTTTAGTAATGATGCAGATGAGATTGCTTCTTTAATTGATCCGTTTGTTAACTTAGTTAGCCGTGTAAACATCAACAGCCAATGCCAGCGCGGGCCGGACATGTTCCCTTTTACCGGCCGAAAAGACAGTGCAGAAGGAACTTTATCTGTTGTTGATGCCTTGCGGTCTTTTTCTATCCGTTCCTTGGTAGCCACAAAACTGAACGACAGCAACAAGAACCTGCTGAATGAAATCGTGAACAATAACGAATCAAATTTTTTAAGTACGAAGTTTATTTTTTAGGTGATAAAAGAAGCATTGAAAAAAGCTTGGCCGGTTGGTTAAGCTTTTTTTTGGGTAGATGAAAATGAACTTTTTACTTCGATCCCTTCATCAGCCGATAATAAAACCCAATCGCTTTTTTATAATCCTGCACCTTGATGTTTTCGTTTACACCATGAAAACCTTTCGGATCTGTTACCGGAGCAAAACGCAGAATACAAGTAGAAATGTTTGCCATTTGCCTCGAATCTGTTGCGCCGACGCTTAAAAATGGTGCGATTACCGTTCCCGGATAATTTTCTATTATCGCTTTTTCCAATTGCTTAAAACCATTGCTTTGGGTTGAAGTTACCGCCGATGCTTCTTCCGCAAAAGAATTTTGTTTGATCAGTTGGACACGGTCATCCTGGATTGCTTCTTTTACATGCCTAAAAACAGCATCAATGGAAGTGCCGGGCAATAAGCGGAAATTGATCGTGGCCGTAGCAATGGCCGGGACCACGTTGTCTTTTACGCCAGCCTGTAAAATCGTAGGCGCAATCGTGGTTCGGATCAGTGCATTTCCTCCGGCTGATTTCCCATACATTTCAAACAGCAGCGGTTTAAACAGCCATTGATTTGCAATAGCCATTTTGGAAACAAAAGGCATTTCCGGGCCTAAATAATTAACCATATCCCCAGCAGAACCGGCAAAACTGGCCGGAAAAGGTTTCGACCGAAGCTTTAAAATGGCTGCAACCAGCACATCCACAGCAGTTTCTGGTTTAGGCATCGAAGAATGCCCGCCTTCAATATTTACTTTTAAATCAATTGATAAATACCCTTTTTCTGAAGTGCCGATCAATGCTACCGGTTTTCCCTGCAAGCCGGGGATTTCTTTTTTGGTGATTTCTCCGCCTTCGTCCAAAACCCAATCCGCTTTGATCCCTCTCAATTTAAATAACGCCGCAACCGCTTTTACCCCTTTGCCGCCGGTTTCTTCATCTTGCCCGAAAACAAAATAAATAGTCCTTTCAGGCTGATAATTTTCCTGGAGCAGCTTTTCGGTTGCTTCCAGCAAAGCAAACAAACTGATCTTGTCATCGGCTGCACCTCGTCCCCATAATCTTCCGTCTTTTATTATTCCTCCAAACGGATCAACTTTCCATTGTGCCAAACTCGCTTTTTCTACCGGAACCACATCCTGGTGCGCCATCAAAATAATTGGTTTTAAGCTGAGGTCCTTGCCCTTCCAAGTATAAACCAAGGAATAACCATTTACCTTTTCCTGTTGTAATTTTTGATGTGCCAGCGGATAAACCGAAGCGAGATACCGGTGCAAAGCCAGGAACGCGCTGCTGTCCGGTTTGGCACTATCGGAAACAGAAACGGTTTTGAAACGGATGCCCTGCTGCAAATGTATAATCGAACTATCGCTGACAGGAACAACCGCAGCAGCCGGAAATTTAGGTTGAACAGATTTAAAAGTGAAAGTGTTAAACAAGATGATAACTGCTAAACCCAGTACAACAACCAGCAAGAAGAACGCTATTTTTTTACCCATAAAAGAAGCATGAAATATTTTTCAAGATAAATAAAAAACAGAAGGCTTGCATTTGCCGGTTTGCTTTTATCTTTAAAAATATTTTTTGTAATGAAGAAAGAAGGGCTCCGTAAAATATATCTGGACAAACGTATCCAACTTTCGGAAACGGAATATCAACGCTTGAACCAGGCTTTGCTACAGCAATTTATGCAGTTGGATTTTAAGGGAATAATTGCCGTCAATTTGTTTCTGCCGATGCTTTTAACTAAAGAACCGGACACATGGTTACTAATAAAGTATCTGCAAAAGAAGTATCCGTACATCAAGCGGGTTTTCCCAAAGGCAGATTTCCAACAAAAAACCTTGACCCATTTTCTGGATGATGAACAGTTAACAATCGGCGAAAACAAATTCGAAATATCGGAGCCGGTCAGCGGAACTCAATTTTATATGGGTAAAAACAGCATGGTAATTGTGCCGCTGCTGACTTTTGATTCAGAAGGAAACCGAGTAGGTTACGGCGGTGGTTTTTATGACCGTTTTTTGGCTGGCTGTGAATTGGGGACACAGTTTATAGGGATGTCTTTTTTTGACCCGGTTGATAAGATTGAGGATGCAGATGAATTGGACGTGAAGCTGCACGGATGTATTACGCCGGAAAAAATCCGGAGGTTTTAACAAGTAGAAAATTATAGGTATCAGAATAAGTCCCTTTAACTTATTATTAAAAGGTTATATGTTTTCAGTTTAGCGGGTAATATCAATTTATACCAAAGCTTGTTTAAAAAATCAGAGATAATCAAAACAAGAAATATGAGAACATAATATACCTATTTACGTAAAGAATTCAATATCTTGTACTGCTTAAACCACAATTTTATTTCTGCCAATGTTTCCCAGTTCTATAACTTCTTTGTTTAGCAATGCGATTTTGAAATTTGCTTACTTCTTTCTTTTCAACATCACAGTAATAATTTTTTTTACGGGAGTTTTAACGGCACAAAACAGGGCAGAAAAAAATATCAACAACAGGCCTCCCACTATGCAAAGCAACTTTGAAGTTGGCCTAACGGGAGGCCTCAGCCTAAACCAGTTTACAAAAGGGCAACCGCAAACCGGAATGAACACTGGTTATACCGTCGGCGCATTGATAAACTACAAATTTTATAAGAATTTAGGCATCCAATTGGAAACCAATATTTTACAGCAAGGAGGGCAAATGATCCGCTTTAAAGATGATACCCGAATTGGTTTGCCCGAGAGCTTTGATACCAAAAATGTCAAGAATAGTTCCTATATTTTAAATAGTTTGGAAGTTCCTCTTTTACTTAATTACACTTTCAACATAAAACAAACCTGGAAACCAATAGTATATGCCGGTGGAAGCTATGCCTATACTTTTAACGTTACAGAAAACTATCAAAAAACAGGTGACCTACTTCCCGGAGAAGATATTATTGCCACAGTAAACGGTTCACAAAATGCCACAAGCACATTTAACAGCAGCAGGTTGAATTTTATAGTTGGCGCAAGTGCAAAACTGCCTTTGTGTTCAAGCCTGATGTTGTTATTAGATTTCAGATATTTAACTGGCTTGACATCTGCCAGAGAAAACTATTCTTATATGGAAAAACCAGGGTTCGGTAGTGATATCAGAACTAATTCATTCATCTCCAGAATAGGGATCATTTTACCTTTAAACCGCAAATAAAAATCCTTTCATAACCACTCACAATTAATCACTAACAAGCACAGTATGAAATCAAAATTTACTATTTTCATTATGATGGCATTTGCCATAATTATTGCTGGCTGCAGTAAAAAAGATTTTAATGAGCAAGATGCCATAGACGCGCAGAAACAATTGCTGGAACTGAAATATCAGCATGAACTTGATTTGGAAACACTCAAGCAAAAAGGCGCAACCGCTATGCAACAATTAATTAACACGGCAGCATTGAACCAACTGAAGTTAAATGATAGTTTGACACGTGCCAGTGCAATAAATGCAAAAAAGCAGGATTATAGTGTTGTGGTAGTAGATGTTGTTTCTAATGCACCTGTGGCCGATGCCGTTGTTACTGTATCGTCAGAAGGGAAAATATTTTCAGCAAATACGAATGCACAGGGAGTAGCTACTTTTACAGCATTATATTTATTTCCTACAAGTTCTTTTTTGATCACGAAAGCTAATTATGCAGCAACGCAAATTTTACAGCAAAATATAACTTACGGAACGGCAAAATTATGGAACACATCAGATCTTTCAAATGAAATTTCGGGTAATTTATACATCGAAACAGATTTAACAAATATAGCATCTGAAAAAGTAGGTGCCAATGTTTTAGTTACTGCTTCCGCAACTATTCCAAGCAGCCCAACCGGCTCTTATACTGTATCATTTCCTACTTACTCTACAGCAAGCGGCACTTATGATTTAAAGCTTCCTGCTGCCCCGAACGGATATGTACTCACTTTTGGGCAGGTTACTGCTGATCAGAAGCTTTATGTAAATGCGACTGAAGATGATGCAGCAACCACTTTCCCTGCTGCTTTACCACGGCTTACTACAATAACAACCTATTTTAATGTAAATAGCTACAGCGCAACAGTGCCAACTGTAACCAACTCCTATTACTTTAAAGTGGCACCTGATAACGGCGGAAAAATCCTGTATATCCCAAGTAACTCTTATTACAATTATACCAATAATCAGATTTATGTATCTGGTACTAATAACAACTACCAGGTAGAAAAATTAAATGTTAATACTTATTATAATTCCACCGGGACTAATGCTGATTTCAGTGGGTACACTTACGCCCCAAGTGCTAAAATTAATGTTGATTTAGTTGATGTTGCCGGAAACATTGTGCAAACGGCCCCTATGTTATCTGCCACTACCAATGCGAGCGGAAAACTTACCTACTACACTTCTCCTGAAGGCGGAAGCGGTTATGTACATCTAAAAAGAGATGTTTCGGGTGTATTAGTGCCCAATGCTAAAGGTGTATTGTTGAAAGCAGGCAGTTATGATTCTTATTCCGGTTTTTACCTTTTAAATTTCTCTAATAACTTAAATACGACAGCTAATAACTACGTAAACAATACTTACCTGCTTAGCAATAAAGGCGATAAAAGAGTAGTTAATTTTTACTATGGCTCCGGAAACAGCAGATTGAAACAAGTGTATTAAGCTTTTGGTGATAAATAAAACAGCCCCATAAATATTTATGAGGCTGTTTTCATGTTTAGGTGTAATGCTTCTTTTATTACCTAAAAATATTAAATGTTTATCGTTTAGAAAATTAGATACCTAAAAGAAGTATTGCAAATTTTTATTATGAAGTTGTTTAAACTTTTTGTTTTGTCATAATAAAACTATTTATAAAGGCAATCAACTCATCCCCCTAACCCCCTTCAAAAGCAGGGCTGTTGCATTCTATTTTATAATTTGTTTTAGTTTGGCAATGTCGTTACAAACAAGTCTTTGGGCCTGGGCCAGGTTTTGATAGTTGTTTGCCCTGAACAGGTTAATGGCAATGTTTCTAAA
>JAABUS010002008.1_pt1 | contig 40694 bp, 40 predicted proteins | sample 5560161 | NCBI WGS metagenome assembly JAABUS01 (sample SAMN10711885, study PRJNA513376) | rock metagenome | isolation source: Antarctica rocks | place: Antarctica: Victoria Land, Trio Nunatak nord | collected 2016-01-04
CCATCTCGTCTCAGAGCTAAAGGCTAAAGCTCCAGCTCTCGACTCGGGTCTTATCATCAAGGCTGGAGCTGCGGCCGTACGAAAAGTTGCGCGGCCCGAAGATTTGCAGATGGTCCTGCGTGCTTATGACATCGCCATTACTGATACATTTGTAAGTCGCCACGTTGATCCCTCAGTCATTATTGCCCATGGCACTGACGCAGACATAGTACGTCCCCGCTGTTGGGGGAGCATTAGCTTTCATTGCCGCGTGGGGGCTTCAGTGGAAAAGCGTCAAGGGCAAAGGCTTTATGGGGAGTGGATGACCTTTGTTATACTGCGTGTTATTTTAGACACTACTAGAAATTGAATGCGATTCACGATTTTGAAGGGCCGTCAACATGCAGAAGGTCAGTCCACTGGCATTTCGATCGCCTGTTAGAAAAAGTGACGTCTCATTCATTATAGCGATGGTACACCTCGATAGGAGAGCCGTCTTTCCAACCTATCCTTGTATGTCCAAGGGCTTCATTGCAAGCAAACAATAAACCCCAAACCCCCCCATCCCTATCCAAACAATCCCCCTATTCCTCTTTCCTCAAAAAGACCTCCCCGATCCTACCCACAACCATCCAAATCCAACCCCAGCACCACGCAAACAACTCTCCCACCCCCCCCCCCCCCCCTCTTCCCAAAACAGCCAATTCCAAACCATCTCCCCCGCCATCGCTAAAAGTACTTTACCCTCCGAGCCGAGCAAAAGGGGAGGGAGAGGCATGAGGGCGTTTTTTGGTGTTCTCTGGGGGTAGATATGGGATTGCAGTTAGGATGGGCTAGGCATGGTGGTGCGGCTAAGAGGAGATGGGGACGATCGGGGGATGGTTGGTTGGTTGGTTGGTGTGTTGGAGCGGGCTTGGGGAGGAGTTTTGCATAAAAGCAGAGCAGAAAGGTATGATTAGTAACAACAAGACCGAGAGAACAAATCATCCACCCCCCCGAGTAGCTTCGTCCAATGTCGATTCTGGAAGCGGATGAAAGTGAAGAGAGACGGGGAAATTGCCTTTGAATCGGTTTCGTGGAAGAAGGGAAAGGTTACTGGGGTTATTGAGTTAAGGGGGAAAGATGGAAGAGGTTGATGGAAAATTATCAATTCCTTGATCTTTACCTTCGTTTTTTTTTTTTTTCACATTTGTCTTTGCTCCGCTGATTAGTTATACCGTAGTCGTGAGCCACCCCACATTTTCAAAAGAGGCTCTAGCCCCGATCTACTGTGTATCGCCATCGAAACGCGTCCGCTACAGTTACAGGAAGAATATGCTCTTGGAGAACCACCAAAACGTCATTCGGTTTGATGGTTTGCTTGCTGTTCTTGCATGATCCCATAAACCGAGATGATAGAAGGAAGCTTCTACCGAACAATGAACGCCAGTGCTCTCGTCGCCAGTCTTGGAATCCCTCGTATTTCGAAGCGTCGGTTGGTCGAAGATTGGGATTTGTGAAGGGGGGGAGGGAGGAGGTGAGACGTGCGACTGTCATGGCTGGGTTGTCGATGTATGTATTTGGGGATCGCTAGCGCTCGGGGAGACGAGTTTCGGCTGGGAGAGGAGGGGGAAAGGTGGGGGGCAGACGGTGTGCTTGATGGAGCTCTGGGTGTATAAACGTGTCTGGTCTGGTTGAGGGGGGGAAGCGCTGATGATGGCTATGCGGGTAATGGCAGAGACTGTGATGAGGACCGTGGTGGGGAGGATCACTGGCGGCGGGGGAGAGACTGCCGGAGACTGGTTTGGAACTTTCGGAGCATGTTGACTGGGTGCAACTGTTGACTGGCGCTCAAGGCACTATCTAGCGCCGCAAGAAACGTGCTCAAGATGTCAGTCACGACATTCGTGATCTTGTTGTACCGTAACGTGTTTCTTTCTGAAATGCTACCGGTCTAGGCTTAGTCTGGTAAGTTAGATCTAGTTGGTATTTGAAGATATGTAGGTATAATGGTACTTGCTCTCAAGATATGAGAATAGGCCGGCGAAACAATGATACTCTATGGTACCCAGAGAAGCAAAGTAGGTCGCAACAGTGATGACCATAACGGCCCACCACACACAGTTTCCTGATTCCTCACGTTCTGGCCAAGCCGTTTGAACAAGATCAAAAAAGGAGAGCTTGATGGCCCACAGACCGGTGTAGAAAAGCACACTTACTGCAACAGTCTGGCGTAAGTATTCTTCCGTCCGCTTTGGAAAATAGGCTGGGCCTTAGATAGAGCTGCCCAGAAGAGACCGCAATATTCTCGTATAGGGATTCTTCGCTCACTTGCTAAAGGATGGTATTGATCAAAAGAGCTAGCCAGGTAAGGAAGACCAAACCATGGTCTGTGTAGAGGCGGCCCCAAGCCTTTGATCTGACATCGATTCGGGAAGCGAACTGAAAGCGATTCCGTGGGCTACGCTGCCATATGCAACACCCTTCACAACAGTCAGAATGTGTAGAGGTAATTTGCTATTCAAAACATCATGCAGGCTATGTAGTCTTACCATGAATGTTGATTCGTAGAGCTTCGCCGGGCCGGACTAGGGGGGGAGCTGCTTGAACTCATCTCTGAGGATGGCTTTTTAAAATAGGGGTTAAAAAATATGGACTGTACAACTTGAGTGCTGGGAATGGAGAAGAAAATTGTGACAGTCTCAGAGAAGCGGCACGAAGGTAGACTTGTTTTCGATTATGATTAGAATATAACATGATAGGTTAACCATGTTGTGGGCATACTATGATACTAGGATGACCGACCCACTGTGTCGCTGTTGCTTGCTTTCAAGAAAAAGGTGGGCACATGTGCTGGAAAGCACCGTATAGTGCATACCTACAGAAAGCCTTGCGTGTGGATGCAGCTTGGATGGCGGCGAAGTGGACCAAGGTATCGATTGGAGAGGTAATAGATACTTCCGGGAAGGAAGATCCATCACCCGTCACAGTTGTGGCAAACTGTGTCTAAGAACTTTGGCTGCAGCCTGCAAGAGTGTGTAGGGCGCTCACATGGGGTATTGAAACACCTCAACTCTCATCGTCTTCTATTTCGTGGCTAACCACCAATCAATTATCCTTCACCTGGGCCGTCGTTGCGAGTATTGCCTTTGTTGCTTTTCTTGCTTTAACTTTACAAAAGACCATGACGAGCATTTTCCCTTAATACCTCGCCACACAGCTTAGTTTCGTCGAGCTATGGCATAGAATACACCCGAACAGTGAATATATCATCCATGGATAAGACCTTCATCATCAGTCAAGCATAACAGAAGATGAAGAGAAAGGCAAGAAAAATAGTCCAATCTAATAATCGTAGAAGATGTAAGATCTATGTACGATCCGAGATTAAGGAAAATAGCATCGGATTCGTGGATGAAGGCCTAAATTTGCACCCCATCCATGGGTGAGGAACTCCACCGACAGGGGCATCCATCCATGGATCCCTGTTTGGTTCATAGATGGATAGATCCATGGACGAGTTGCAACACATAGCTTGTCAGTTCCTGGAAATCCTGCGTGCATCTTGTTTCGCTCGTTATCATACTATGCTCTTTGGCAGCGGCCTGACCAAATGGCAGTATGAAGGAAGACAGTAGATGGAAAAAACCCTCTTACCTACCCTTCTTCTGTTCTGGCGGCGGCGAGTTCCTCGGGATGGCTTGAGACTCACCGAAATTCACATCTTCAGTCAGACCAATCTACTCAGCAGCCCAAGAGAATACCCTGCTTAAAAATTCTGTTCTAGTATATTCGCAGCCTGGCAGTCTTGAGTTGGCTTTTTAAAGCTCTGTAACGAGCTTGAACGACACATTATAGTTGTGGATGATTGGGGAAGGCTTCAAACTGACAAGGAAAGATTCAAGTGCCACCTAGCCCTTGTGGTTCAATTAACATGGACGACATCGAAAAGGAACGGGCCTTTGAAGTCTCGTCAACCATGGTATCCACCCGTCACGGCGGTAAGCGCTGAACCTTACTCGTATCCACGAGGCGGTTCCCACGCACACTGAGTTTCCGGGCATGCTAACTTAAAATGGCTAGTGATAGATGATATCGGGCTTAGCCTAATTGAAAAGGCGCTAGTGTTAGCCTGCACGGAAACTTAATGTGCGTGGGAACCGCCCCGTAGATACGAGCATACGAGTTGCAATTTCACGCTGACTGGACGTTAAGCCTTCAAAAGACCTCGAAAACGATCTTCTATTTATCATTTAACACAAGCGAGCTCGACTGGGTGTGGGTTCCAGTGGGCGATGCAACAGCCTCCTTGGCAATGACGGTCCTATCTAATACAAAGGTAGCTTTCCATAGCGAAAAGTGTGGATGTACCTCAGCCGCACGTTAATGGAAGTCATCACCTCGAGACTAGACGCGGATCGATGGGACGGAATATGGCGGTGCGTTAGTTCGCACTAAGTTTCACCAGACGCATGAATAAAGGATCCAATCCTCCAAAGTCACCGCTTGGTACAATGATTTGTTCCATTCGAACCTCAATACCGAGGCGTATATAATCTCTGCCCTGTCCTATTTGTAGCGAATTCCAATGTCTTACATTATGATAGGAAAGCGGGCATTTCTCTACATTTGTTACAGCAGTCCGCGTGGCTGGAGCGTCACAGAATTACTTCCTTTCATCTTCTCATCTGAGTATTAGGAAAATTAGTACAAACAGCGAGACACTTTTTCGAAGCCATCACCAGGTCGTCCGAATTCTACAGTACCTTCGCCGATGGATAATATGGCTATCTATATGGCCGTAGCTTTAATTCCTCTAGTATGGTCAATTCTCACTGCATACTGTATCCCAGTGAATTATCGACGTGGTTCACAGCTAAGTATACATGCTTGCCCAACTTGCAGGAGAGAACAGTTAGTCACGGAAGGAAAGCCAGGTTCAGGGACCTTGATGAGCAACCTCGTGCGAGCATGCAATGCACAATCTCAACCTGGGAATGGTGCTATAAACCAGCATACCGCGAGCATCAGAGAAGCAGACGAATCGAAACCATTGACCGTGGATGAGATCCTCGGTAACATCTTCGTCTTTAATTTTGCTGGTCATGATACCACTGCAATCACTTTAGCGTATAGTCTGCTACTTTTTGTTGCTCGGCCAGACGTCCAGGAGTGAATTGCAGAAGAGTTGATTCTCTATCTAGACAGCGAAGATAGCGAGATTTGGATATATGAGGCTGCCCTTCCAAAACTGAAACGATGTCTCGCAGTATTGGTACATGCCCGCCCATGAACAGCAGTAAGCTGCTGCAGCAGAGGATTAAGGCTAAAAGCGGTACAGTTTGAAACATTTCGTTTATACAGCCCACTGTCTAATGTTCCCAAATACACCTGCAGTCAACCCCAGACCCTTCGAGTGGGTAATTATGATATCAACATCCCTGGAAATACTCTCGTTGTCCCCAACCTCATGGCTTTACATACCCACCCTCGTTATTGGAGTCAGGATTCTCTTGATTGGCGCCCGAACAGATGGACCCAGAACTATTCGAGATCTCTACCCGCCAATCTCGGCGATCGACTTTCGCAAGGACAGCTGATGGTACCCGAGAAGGGCACTTCCTTTGCTTGGTCGGATGGCGCTCGGAACTGTCCTGGTAAGAAGTTCGCCCACGTGGAATTCGTGGCGACGATGGCAGCTTTGTTTCGAGATCATCGCGTGCAGCCTGTGGCGAGAATGGGGGAGACGCTTGATGAGGCAAGGAACAGGGTGCTGAATGTTGTCAAGGATGGTAGTGTGGAGCTGCTGCTGCAGATGCGGGATCCGAACAGCGTGGCTGTTACTTGGAGTCGGAGGTAGAATCGTGCAAAAGTCAGTGGCATTAGTCATTTGCACTTATCGATCGATGATGGGCTTTGCACACGGCTCTAGTCGACTGTTGATCGGTGCTCTGTCGTTGCGATCTCCAATATACGTTATCAGCTTTTCTATGGTCGAACTACAAGGCAATGCTTTACCGGCCACTATCACTGTTCTCCCGTCATTGAGTTTCTTATGACTGAATATGACAACAACTTACTGGGCGGACTGGGTAGGAGTCTAGCTTCTATTTTCACGGCTTAGAGTACTGAGGATGCATCACGTTCTAAGTCAATGGACCACCATTCAACAAAACCTTCAACACGCCTGGTCGCACAATCATTGGCCTGTAGTCGACATCTTTGAAGGTAAGTCTTGAAAATCACCTGCATCTGACAGACAGCGTTCTTATTAACTTGAGGTAGTCGGATGTTTCCTAGGAGCCGTTGCTACCTCTTTTGTTGGAGAAAGACTAGGACGCCGAAAAAGCATTGCCATTGGTCTTTTCGTCATTGTCATCGGAGCTCTTCTGCAAGCTACCTCTTACACGCGAGCACATCTAATAGTCGCCAAAATCATTGCGGGTTTTGGTTTGGGGATCATCGACTCGACTATGCTGGGTTTCCAATCGGTATTCTCGCCCAAACTGAGTAGAGGGTTGTGTAAGCAGGCAATGGTTATCAGCAACGGTTGGAGAGTAAGTTGGTCGTAATGATCTGATGTATGCATCTAATTAACGACCCTCAATTTCGGCATTACCATAATTTACTGGATCGACTATGCTTCCTTCAATTCTACTGGCAGCTACGCGTTCCTGTCATCTTGCAGTGTAATTTTGTCATTCCAATGCTTTTGGTTATCACAATACTGCCAGAAAGTCCAAGGTGATTAGCCGCTCATAGCACGGAAGCCGAGTCGCTTGCTAGATTGTAGCGATTTGGAGGACATTAGCTGGATGACGAGATAATTCGAAAATTAGACCGACATTGTCGCAACAGCTGCTAAGGGAGCCTCAATGAACGCTGGATCTTGGAGCAATCCTTTACACGCGGACAAGATTCTCAGTAAGCGGCGGTTGCTGATTGCGTACGCGATTCAAGAGTTCCAGTAGCTGGAAGGCATTAATGCTTTTATATGTGAGTTTCAACTGGTAGTCAGTCCAAGAATGCTGGGCTCAGACCCGCACAGATTGTTCAAATTGTCTATTCTCAAACGTCGGCTTCAGCAACCACCTCTCCGCCCTAATGGCAGGCTTCCTCCAACTTTGGTTCTTCTTAGCATCCTTCATCCCCTGGCTTCTCATAGACCGCCTCGGTCGACGCCCTCTCCTCTCTATGATCACTATCATGGCCTGCGTCATGGCCATCCAAGCAGCCTTAGTCTACCAAGTCCTTTATTGAACCGTTATTGCGTACAGTGCGGGCATTGATGGGGCAGTCATGCTTTTCATCTTCGAGGGTGCTTTTACGATTGGATCTATGCCACGTTTTTGGTGTACCGATCGAAGATCCTACAGCTGAGGCTTAGGCAAAAGGGGAGCACCATCTCAACAGCCAGTAATTGGATTTGCGACTTGGGTTTTTTGTGGTTACGCCGCTGGTGATAAATTATATAAGGTGGAGGACTGACATCATCTTTACCGTTTTGAATGCAAGCAAACTTCTCAGAATTTGGAAGTCTTTAGAGGGTAGCTAAGAAAGATCGCTGACGATTTCCGTCTGGGCAACTTGGGTCCAGATTATATCCACTCCTTTTAGGAAAGCAAAGGTCGGGAGGTAGAAGACTTCGATAGGCTATTCGCAGGTGAAGACGACCGCGCCCTTGTTCGGAATTACAATCAGACTGGGATAATTGAGAATTTCATGGAAGCGATCAATAAGTCATAATAAGGAGAAGGAACTTGTGTAATGTGGTAAGAATTGTATCTGTTTCAGCCTGTCTTGGAGAGATAGCGGAGCAGTAAAAATCAGCGACAACCTCGCAGATATCATCTGAGCATCACATGCATAACAGAGAGGCCCAATACCATCTAGCTTTCAATCACCTCGTCCAAAGGTCTGCAAGTGTTCTGGGAAGAGACATGAGGAAGGAATCATCCTAAGATGCATTCCAGTGTTCGTCTTCCATTGCTGCTTTTGTAATGGAATAAGCTGTCTCGCTATAAAGGCTTTTCGGGCGTTCTTTAACCGAGAGCGGGAGCGCCAAAGGCGGCTATTAAGGCCTATGACATGAACTTCAAACGGACATTCTCTTTACTTCCTTCATACCTTCAGACACTTCGTCTCAGAATACCTTGAACAGCAGTGCCATTGACAGATGCACGTCTCTAATGACGCAGGGTTTCATAGCTTGACGTACTTAACCGACCCAGGACAACGAGGTTTATATCATTTGCAGTTGCCAGCGATGACTTCAACGGCAGAGGGCTCTAGTGGAGTAGCAAGTTGTCCAGAGAGTCTGTACACGAGGAAAAAACCGCAGTTATCTTGAAAAGCATTGATCTGTGGGGTATGGCAGGTTTATTTCCTATATCAAAGATCATGTGTCCTGCAATATGCTTGGCCTACCAATCCGAGCAGCTACTGTCTTATTCAATGCCATGTCTTCGAATTTGAATGCTTAAAAGCCGTCTGAAATAAATGCAGAACATAAGGCTCATCAACTTTTTTCGTTCACTGGGATGCGATCAATATTGTTCTAACTCCGTTCGGTCGAAGTGCCAACACAATGGCGCTGCCCCAATCTTTCCCCTGTTCGTATGAGCACCTCTGAACAAGATCACGAACACGTGTCGTAAGTGTTCACAAGTTAGGCTGCGAGTGCAAACAATCTATGCTGAACGCAAGATAGGCTTGCCTCCTTCATGTAACAGCTATTCATCAAGAGCTTTCCAATAATTTCTTCCATCGGTTTTAATCACCAGCACATTATCCTCAGCCAGAACTTCTAGCATCTGCGTCACCACTCCTCGTTAAGCCAGCAAGATCAAGTTCGGAAAAGCAATATGTCTTTCCCAACACCCATACCTCTACAATCTTGGTTCTATCCAACGGGCAACACGCCAGCTGTCAATCTCCTACGGGACGGTCCAGCCTGGAACAGTGCTCACGCGGGTAATACAACAAACCTGCTCCTACTTGCCTGTGGGGATCCTCGCAATATATTGTTTTCGTTGTGGAATCTTGGTGAACACGGTGAGTTTGCTCTAGAGCTTTCAGCGACTTACGTTATAAACAACATAGGTTGGGTTATAGTCCCAAGATCTCATCCCTTCGCCATAGGCGGGTCTGCAGCTAATTTCTCGCTCCTTCCGTCATGGAACCACGTTGCTAATGCCTCATGATTTTAGATACGCCACGCCGTCTTGCTTTTACATGTTGCGACATAGAACCGGCCGTACTTGCCCGAAATGTTGTGCTTTTTAGCCTGATCGAAGATGAATATCCGGCCAAGATCACCAGCCAACAGCATGATCCGGTCACGGCAGTCTGGAACCTTTTTTACCACTTCTTCATCCCACAAAGCTCAATGGACATCCTTCGAACCCAGGCAAAGCTACTGTTACAAGCGTCTGAATCATATGACTTATGGCTCTTGTCGCCGTATGGAAAATTCATAGCTTTCCTGGACAGACATACGTTGGTTCAGCTGCGCCAGGTTTGGATCCAGTACGCCGTGATCAATGACCCTGATGAACATGAAGCAGGAGTCAGATCGGTTATAGCCAAACGAAGCAGAGAAGTAGTAAACCGGAATTTCTCACAAGGCTTGCGTGGCGCCGGCCCTATGTGGCCGGAAGCAGTGGAAACTGTAGCCCACCTCTACAAAACATTCTGGAAGACAGGAGTAGTAGGAGGGAACGCCAAAGATTTAAACGCCCTAGGAAATAGGGGCAGAGGGCTGGTCAATCCCATGTTTGCGGTTTCGTCGGAGCCCACAGCGGCTTTCGCCGTTCACTATGGAACGGAGCCCTTGCTAGGGTTCCATGTGGCTGAAGTATTTGGGAATAAGAGCGGAAACAAACGGGCAAGTGTTGCCGCGAAAGCTGACCAAGTCGTTAAAGTTGCTAAGACTCAGTTCCGCGACTGGTGTTCGAGTTTCAAGAAAAACCTCGGCAAAGACTGTATCGTTATCAACATGTTTTGCGGAGAAGCGCTCTCGCTTTGCGGTGAGCTGCAGCGGAAACTTGGAATCATGGAGGACCAGTCATATACAGCTGGGGCATATGTAAAACCTTGGAGCTCTTATCCACTGGTGCTCAATGGGTTCGCAGAAACGACTGCTGAAAATGGATACGGACCTTTTGATGTAATCGATACATCTAATCTAGGGGACCATATCGGTTTAGTAAACGTTCTATCTGCCGCAGCACCGCTTTTACCGCAGCACTCGTACGCGGTGCTCTACACAGAAAGTCTGCCAGTCGCCTCCAGCACCGTCGATAAACAATTACAAGCCACGCTCTACTCTGACGTTGCAACATTTTCGTTGTTGCTAGGGCTGGCGCCTATTGGGTACTTTGCAGGTGTAGGTTGTGAAGCCGCCGGGTACGATACTGCGCAGAACCGGGGTCATGGTGCGCAGCAACATCGCATGCGGGTGACATGGATATCTCCTGAGGCTCTAGCTTCGACTGCCATACCAGGAACGGGAATAAATGACCGAGGGTCACTGCAGGTCAAACTCGATCCTACGCAGCTATCTCGTTATCTTTTCAACCTTTACAAAAACATGTTTGCTCATGAAAATCTTGCCAATTTAATGTCACAGTTGCAGCGCATAAACGATGAGCCATACTCGACGGACATTCCACGTTATACTCGGCGTGGCTTTGTTGCCCTGCTCGCTGTAGCCTGGAGAAAGAATAGCACCGATTGGAAGAAGACGATAAATTTGCTCCTGAACGACATAGGAACAGACAAGTCTTTAGATTTGGGACCAAACAGTCTGCAAGACTTGTATACCCAGCTTTACCTTTTCGACCTGCCGACAATAGATACTTTGGAAATTGGCCCGAGACGTTTACAACGCCTAGATTGGATCATGAGGAAGCCAAATCAAGACACCGGGTTCCTTGCGCAGGATGATATTCCCGCTATTGTGCACGTTAGTTTGGTGGTTCCAAGGGCGAGATTTGACACATTTGCAATGAAGGAAACGCCCATCGTAGAAAGCCCGAATATGCATCTTTCGATCGCCCAAACCAAAAGCGGGTATGAGTTCGATAACCATTTTCATTCCTTCCATTGTTTCTTTGGTACGATAAAACGCGCGCATGGGACCGACACATTTAGTTTTGACGAAGACGAGCGAGGCTGGTTGGGGAACTGTGACTTGATTGTGAGCTGTGCTGTCCCAGCACATGGCTTACTTAACGGTCCAAGAGACGGTATACGGGTCAGCCTACGGCTAGACCCTACGTTTAAACCTCCAGTGGCGATATATGAAGCAGGGCTGGACGATACGGAAAATTTGCACGTGTATCGAAATGACCCAGGCCTGAATACCTCGAATGCATTGTCGACGCAAATACGATTGATGGAGATCTCTGGCTCCGAAACACCAGCGGCATTCTCGACGCTCGTAGAGTTGAATACTGCGAATCAGGCTAGCTTCCTGAAGAAGCATATCGACTTGCCTCAAGGATCGCCGGAAAGTGAAGCTTTAGCAAATAAAGCTGGTGTTACCTTAACACAGAGTGGACCCTGCACCGCATTGCTGCAAATAGGGGGATCATACACTTTGCGTCTTTTATACCCTTTCTGTTTGAACGCTTCAAAGGCAAAATTCCGCGCTGCTAGGAAATCGTCCTGGGTCGAGATTGTGGTTCCCATCTCCTCAGCTCTCGACATAGAAGGAGACTACTGGACGCAAATGGTGCTAGAAGATGGCCATCCACCAATCCCATGGGCTATACCGCGAATTAATATTAAAATCCAACCCGAGCTCCACCTCCCCAAGCAAGACGGTTCCACTACATGGCTAAGCGAATTTTTCGGCACTAGCATGAGCGATGCTGAACAGATCATGCAAAAAGTTGGCAGAACTGCAACTCCCATACTCGATTTCAAAGTGACGCTCTTAACCATATTTGATTTTTTCGTCTACGGGGACCGAAACAACGAACCCGTAATTACTTTCCAGTTATTCTTAAACGCACACCGCCATACCCTCCTATTCGCAAACTCACTCCGTCACGACCTAGACCTAGGCTCCATCGTCATGGACGCTTACGTCGTTCCTCTGACTAGTTCAAGGGTTCGAGAGCTCATCTCGTCTCTCATGGTTCTACAGCACTCGAACCAAACGTCGCTGGATTTTAGCCAAGGAGGAACTACGCTCTGGAAGAGTGCACTACCCGCGTTAACCGAGAGATGCCGGGATTGGCAGCACCAGGCCACCTGCGAGTATCAAAAAACCGGAGCGGCGCTTTCAACGGCCGATGATCAGTCACCTCTTTGCAGCTGTGGTGAGGGTAGAGTCGGTGCTGAATTTCACAAGAACGCAGTATGGGCACCCTTTGCCAAATACGCTACTCGCATCGCCCTGATGCCAATATTCCCGGTACCGTATCTGGAGTCGCCGAGTTGGCTTGGCAAGACAACTCCAGTGGCGCCATCTGGATCGGCCGCCTCCTCTTGAGGGGAGAATCCCTATTACTGCAGGAGATTTGATCAAGTGGTGAGGACGTCAACAAGACTGTGTTTTTGCTTTTAGATTTCCAGAATGTTACGCGAACAGCGGTTCAGTAGATAGCGAGAAGGAAATACAGAATGACGTTATTGTGCAGCGATGAGTTTTGCAAGGGCAGTTTATCTAGCTAGTTTGTTATCGAAAAAGAAAATTGTTCAAGAAAAACTTCGTAGAAGAAACTCTTTCGGAAGCAAAAGATCTCAAAGAGATTTTTCGTGACGAAAAATTCTAAGCAAAAGTTTTGATAATATCGTTCTTGACTCATTGACAAGACAACTTCAGTGACATCATCTGAATCAATCGCATTCTCTTAAGGGAGAATTCCTATTACTGCAGGAGATTTGATCAAGTGGTGAAGACATTAACAAGACTGTGTTTTTGCTTTTAGATTTCCAGAATGTTACGCGAACAGCGATTCAGTAGATAGCGAGAAGGAAATACAGAATGACATCGTTGTGCAGCGATGGCTTTTGCAAGGGCATTTTATTCAGCTAGTTTGTTATCGAAAAAGAAAATTGTTCAAGAAAAACTTCGTAGAAGAAACCCTTTCGAAAGCAGGTTTATTTCCGTGAAGAAAGCAGAAGTTTTTGATGATATCGTTCTTCCGTTCTTTCACTACACACACAGTATTATCGTCTCATCTCAAAAGACACATATTCAACACGACTTTCGACGATTTCCCCCTCGGTAAAAAAATATATATCCATCTTTCCAAACCTAGATCGTTTCTTACCAAAATTGTACTCTTATAACCTAACAATCCGAGCTACATAGCCCATCCCCTCACGCCCCCGTTTCCAACCGTCCACACGATCCATTTCCCCACTGCGCTTCAACATACGCGTGACGAGAAAAAAAAGAGGCAAAGCAGACCTTTTGCGAGAGAAACAATGATAAGAAGAAAAAAGCGTTAAAGCGATGCTACATATACCAAGAACCCCCTACGTAAGTTCTCTACTGCTACGAAAGGAGCTACTGTAGTTATGGATCTTGCAGGGTAGAGAGGTGGAAGAGAGAGAGAGAAGGGAAGAAAGGGTAGGTTTAGTGTTGTTTCGATATCATTAATATCGAATATAACTCCGCTTTGGGTCCTGAAAGAAATCGCACATGCAGGCCTAGGACCTGATTGCTTTGAGGTTAAACATTACAGTATATCAAACATACACGGGTACTTCGGTACGGTGGAGCAGTGACAGCAGTATCAGTCAGAGACCTCCAGTCTGGTACCCAGCTGGTAGTGTTGAATCCGATCTTTGAAAAGTTCACACAAGCAAATACATCCAGGGACCCCGAAGCTTTTATGATGCTTATAGCTGATCGCTGCTGTACCTCCTCAACGGGTATATCATATTTCACCTTCATACTATCAGCACAGTCTCCAGGTGCGAGACCCAGAAGTCCATATAATTTGTCCCTGGGATACGTAACGGCTCGATCTGCAAAGCGGCTAAGAAGCTCCAGGATATAGATCGTTATCGACTGTGCCTGAGCATTCTGTGATTCTGTAGGTGCTAGTTGACGGGTTCACGAAAGCCCTCGATGAAGTCCCCCGACTCTAGGCCCCCACTGTTCCCAGTGGCCAGAGCGCAGCATGTAAGGTGATGTTTCCGGCTGAAGGTGCCCGCCTTGACCAAATCGTCCCATTCGATGACATAGAAGCCACAAACCTGGACTGGATTCTGAGCCAGGACAACCTCCTGAATAGTCCACGTTCTGTTCCACCAGGTTCGATTGACCATCTCTACTACTGAACTCATCGTGACAGAGCGGTCTTCTACATCCGTAAGGTCATGAGTAGTATGTAGCGTCAGTTCAGTCAGATGCTTGTTCTCACTCGATTGCTTGATAGGATAAACATGCAGTATGTAACAGTATTATCATCGTCATTACCAAGCCAGACGACAACATTTCTAGCATTCTGATATATCTCACGCATGAGACAGACCTGATGGTTTTTCTTATGTGCGTTCCTTTGGTTGATGGATAGGAAGTCAATCATAAAACGATTGGCCCTGGCTTCTGTATCTCTCGGATATGGTGAAGAGCAATCGCTAGATTTGTCAATATCTTTTGTTCTTTTCCGGTTCTGTTATGTGAGAGTGTTATAGATTCGTTCTGCGAGGTATCATCCAAAGTACATAAGAGCGCATTGTAAGGTATTTCGTGGAGCAGCGGTCTAACCTCAAGCAAACAAACAGTCGAATTCTCGTATTGGCCGGGTAGGAAATCGACAACTCGGAGCTCTTGATCGGCGTTCTCAAGCGGCTTATAGATGTGGTCTGAGATACCAAGAATCTTTACCTTGATGTCCTTTCCCTCTACATGGTCCATACTCGCAAGACAAGCGACGCAGATACTGAAGCCTGAAGTATTAAAGCAATGAAACGAGAATCCAAACCGAAGCAGACTGTACAGCTCGGACAAGTTGCATAGGGTTCAGGAGGGGTGTAATAGACACAGAACAGAAGACTGAAAATAGAGATACCAATTGCACGGGTAATACGAGAGGAAGTTAGGTACGCGACGGGGTGCCGAAGCAGCTCATTTTCCCTAATGGTCTTGTAACTAAAGGCAGGAGCAAAGCCAAAGACCAGGATATCGGCAGCTTATGTGAAGCTGTTATGATGATTGATAGATGCCAGTGATGCCTAACACTAAGACAGGAGGGAAGGTGCTTGTATAGCCAAGCCCTACAGCCCTATGAGCGAGACAAACCTCTTTTGTATGTGCGCGCAAGTCCTGACACCACGTTACAGAGAACCGACACGCCATAACTCGAGAGCCTTGATCAGTGTTCCTTCCATGCGCCGACTTGAAAGTACTCCTAGCCCCCAAGATGCTGACTGAGAAGCGCTTGAAGGAGGAATGCTTCACGCCTTTTCCCTGTTATTACCCGCTTGCTGTGTCCGCCTTCCATTAAAAACCCAAGACAACACCTTCCCAAACTCGAAGAAGACCAGCCATCCGCCCGAGGGAAAGAACACAGGAACGAAACTTATTGCAGAATTTGGCCCAACGAACCGAACAGGAACATCCTAGAGCTCACATGCAACACCATAATGCAATACCACGATACTCCGCCAAGATGTGACAGCTTTTGTAATCTAACCCCATACAGATTGCTGAACGCCGAGATTGTTTTTTCCTCCCCAGTTTCCACCCCAGGGTGTGGAGTCTTTCGCGCTAACAGAAGGATTAGAGGCGGCGGACGTAGACCGTTCGTTTGCGATCGTATTCTCTTTCGGAGCAAAGCCATAGCTAAGTGGCGACGGCAGAGGGGTAGTAGAACGCTTGTTGAGACCCTGGGTTTGAGCTGGGCGGCTACCGATCACCCCAGTGCCGATAGGAGCCACTGATGCCTTTGCCGGGCGCGGCGGAGATCCTCCAGGAGAGGATGTCGACGTCCGGCTTGATTGCTGAGCTGTGTTTTCGAAAAGGCTAAAGCTCTGATTGTTCGAAGCTGGGGACGAGGTGCTGTTAGCACGTGAACGTTGCTGTGGCTGCTGCGGCTTTGGTGACGGTCCTGTCGGAGCATTCGGCTGACTTTGCTCGACAGCGTTGAATTGACCGGCGTTTTCCACATGTGTAGCCTGAGCCTGGTTCTGACCTAGACCAAAAGGATCATATGCAAGTGGGGAAGGTCCAGCAGAGTTTGACGCATTCGACCCTTGGACTGGCGGACGAGGGGTAGAGCTGTCGTTGCCAGCCCCAGCACTGTCATAGAATGATGCGGACCCATCGCCGTAAAGCGCCCGATGTTGACGTGCGATTAGAGTTCTGCGCTCCTCTTCGTTCATCGAAGCAGGACTGTTGGCGCGAGCAGACTTTTGTTCTTGATGATAGTTGCGAAGTTCACGTTCACGCTGGGCAGCCATTTTCCTCTTGACTTGCATCATTTGTTCAGCTTCACTTGGCCGTGGCTGATGACGCTGGTTCGCGTAGAAGTTCTGTAGGTTGGAGCCAGAATGCGATCGCATTTGATCATAATCGCTGATGGAGTGGTGGCGTGGAGGAACACCACCCATGCGTTGGTCTAAAAGGAATGAGTGAACTGATGGCAGACAGAAAATCCCGAAAAAGCTTACCGAACTCGGCATAGGGACGCGAGCCTCCCATCATCGGCATAGAATCCCGCCTCGAGGGCGCATTGAACACTTTTCCACTCTTACTCAGATTGTCGAGAGCGCGGTCAACCTCTGGAAAAAGATTAGTCGATTTACAATCTAGAGATATCTACCTGATGGACAGTGGAGCCAGTCCAAATAGTTCCAGAAATGGCCGAGAGACAGAACCATACAGCTGAATTCTTGCTGTGGTTCCTTGATATCTGAAGGGAAATTGGCGACGTACCCTCTACTTGCATATCAAATGCGGATATGCCTTCCTGCTGTATAGCAGAGCTGGTGCCTATTTGGCCATGAGATGATCCCTCCCTACTAACCAGTTGTGTATTGCGAACGTACCGGATCTTGACGGAGGTGGTGGTTGCTCCCAGGAACCCTGACTCATGGGAAGCTGCCATGACTGAGCTTCGTAGAATGACATGCTGCTTGACCGAGATTGCTACAGATAACGAGTATTGCAGAACCGAAGACGGGGGGAGAGGTAGGTTGGGTGTGATGTTGGTATTACAAAAGCATCGAAGCTGCAATACCTAGTGTGAATGATGAAGAATCAGCCATGGTACTCTCGAAGAGACTTCGTTCACCTGTACATGACCGGGTCGCTGTTGCTTATCTGGTCGCTTGTGCGGCCGCAGACTGTAGATTGGGGGTGTTGAGGTTTTTTCTTCCTGTAGATCCTCCGATCTTAGGCGAGAGTGGGGAGTGACTTACTGATACTTGCGGGTTCGAGTTGAAATCTGATCCGGCGAAGTTGGAAAACGCTCGATAGAATTGAAATCGCCAGAAGACGAACAAGACGGCAAGAAAAAAAGATGTTGCGGAAAGAAGGGAGAGGAGAGGACTTTGTGGTCCCTCGCGCCGTTGATGCTAGTGGAATTTCTTTAACTTAAGATTATTCGGTTGAAATTACCGTTCAATTTACCTTTTCATCGACTAGGAAGGTGAGCTTTAATCGGCTCCGCTCTTTCAAATTGCTGTCTCACTAACAGACGCTCACGGTACTTTATGACCATCTCATCTTACGAATTTGTTTCGAGCTCCAAGGACGCGAAAAGCAAAGAATCCTTAAAAGCGACAGCTTCACGCTCTCACATTAACAGTCACTGGTGAACATCCCCAACAAATGATATCAGTCGTTGCCACAGCCTGCTGGTGACAGCGGCACCGCTATCATAACAGTCTTCCATGGCCTCGGCCCTTCCTCCGTGTCCAACTGCTACTCAGGGTCTACTTTAGACTTTCCCTCTTGCGACGGCCTTCGTGGAGGACATGTCCTTCAATTAGGGAATCTCAATGTGAGCGTCGAGCGAGGGGACAATCAATTACAAGTTTTCGGGATTGATATCAATCAACAGGCCTATCATTTTCAACACCACGTAAATCCTTCCAATAATTGTTCCATGCAGGAAGCATTTCCGGGTGTTGGTTGCCGCGATCACCTGCCTGACGTGCCAAATCATGCATCATGCAGGCCGTCTGGCTAGACTTTGGAAGACCAGTACCGGGTTATGAGCATCTCCGAGGTCGAGGTCGAAGACGACCGTTGGAGAGCGTAAACTTGGTGTTTGCGCATAGATCTTTCACATGTGGAATACATCTGTCACATAATGCCAAACGATAGTTTCCATGTTTGCCAATTGATCGACTGTCTTCGCAATTTGACCCTAAGTACAGCGTCCCCTCAATGCTTGGAAGCTGTTGCTTTAACCCCCAATCACTTACTACTTTTTACTGCCTCAAATCTCGGTCCTTGTGCTGTCCTCACTTTAAGCCGCGATGCCAATGACACCACAAGCTGGTCGGGCCCCAGCGTTTCCGGTCAACTTGCTCTGCTCATGGCCACCCCTGCCAAGGTCGTCGGTGCCAGCATGAACAACAATGGTACGCTAGATCTCATCAGCTTATGCTCATCTCAGCCATACCACAGAAGACTATGCAAAATGTCCATGACAAATTATAGTAGGAATGAAGAAAGGAACATACCCCTAAAACACTCTCGGGTCCAATCAACTTGACCAAGTTATCGGTCATGGATCCCTTAGAATTGCCCTGGGCATCCGTCTTGAAATTTCCGAGATCACCGGCATGGCGTTCGCTGTCAGAGGGAGCACCGTGAGTTTTGGAGTGCGGGTTGACTAGATGAGGACGAGGGGTTAGCGACGTCACGACTCTTGAATTATTTTCAAATCGCTTACAATGCGGTCCTGCACTGGTGCAGCCATTGGTGTTGTCTCCGAATTGATGAATATGCATACCCCGCTCAGCGGAGGGGTCATTGCCCTTGAGATCGTAGGAGATTGTGGTTGGAGAGGACTCATTGGCCTGCTCGAAGGTGATGGTTCCGCTGACGGAGGAGTCTCCGCGGACGACTGCGACTGAAAAGAGATATCATGTCAGCTGATGGTCTCTATGAGCGGGAGGAAGAATGAGGAAGAAGGGGGCGGAGGCTCGGAAGCAGTGGGAAGAGTGATTGAGAAGAGCTTGCTGAGATGGTGCAGTATAATGGCTGAAGACGGCTAATCGGTAAGGGCTATCGAGTTGGCAGTGCATGTAGAATGTGCTCAATGTTGCTCTGAGGGTCTGCCGGACTCGGCGGCAGCAGGAGAACGCCATAATCTAGAAATTGTGTGCTTACCTGCCTTAACCATTATCGCTGGTGGATCTACTGTTATAAGGTGTCTGCTTTTGTAGTTTCTTAGTTAACGATGATATTTGGTTTGAATTGTGTTGATGGAAGAGGTCGAGAGGGAGGCACGGAGGTACGATAAAAGGCAATGGCGGGGCAAAATCCGAGTGGTGGGGCCATTTTTGGTTATCAATCATAGTGGGTAGTACTCGTACTGTTTAAGTGAAGTACCACTACGCCAGTAGGTAAGTCTACAGCATATGTTCGTTCCTAAAATTATCGCCACGAAGCCAAGTTTTTCTGACTTCCACGAAGAGACCGCTTTCATGAAGAGAACCGGCGCTGAACATGCTGCTCGCTCTAAATGTAACTGTCCAAGCTGAGTCCCAGACGCTTTTCGGTAACTTAAAGGCACCGGTTTTGTGCCGCTCTAATCCTCAGTCAAGTCACCATACTCCCACATTCCTTTCCTTCCCTCCTTCGCCTCTTCCTCCTTCGCCTTCAAACCTTTCACCAGGTCCGTCCTACTCGCCTCCCAGGGCTTCAGCTTCCTGCTAACCATAGCCAACCCTTCTCCTACAACCTCCGCGTTGAAGCTCTTTGATTCGTCTTCGCCTTTCTCGGGATCAAACACTGTACACCATAGTGTCCCATCCTTTTCCGTGAAATCCACACTGGCGACTAACTCTTTACCCGCTGTCGCTTGGCTTAAGAATGCGACTGCATCACTGAGGTATTCGGGGCTTGTTGGGAATTGCAGAAACGAGAGCTGGGCTTCAACAGCTTGGGCCTTTAGTTTCTGTGTCGAAAATTGTGGCTGACTGAGAGATCGTAATGACGTCCACGGAACAGTCTCACTGTTGCCGTAATCGATGAACAGGACGTCGGCTTTTTTGGCCTCACGGTCATTGCGACGTATGCGAGCTCGATACCATTCACCATCTTCAGAAAATTTGGCAGCGACGTTATCTCCCGCTTTGGGTGCTGTTGGGAGCGCTCCTGTATTTGAAGGTGAGAGGTGAAAGGTGCGGAAGGCTGACATTAGGGTTGTGAGTGCAGAGGTTCCACTACCAATCAGTTGAAACTTTAGGTGGCATGAGTCGTCAATGTGGGTGACAATAACATCGCGGTAATCTTTCTTAACAGGGCCTGATGTTGAATTGCCATTTGTTGTCCCATTGGTGCCGTTCGTAGTCGTGTCCTCCTGCACGTCGCCATCTTCCTCTTTGCTAGGGTCCCAGTCGTGCCACATGCCCTTGTGAGCTTCTTTGGCTTTCATCTCGGCAGCGAAAAGCTCGTTGGCGTTCCCTGACTGCTCGGCTGAGTAGGCATGAACGCTAGCAAGCCCTTCCTCCACCAGGACCTTGGCGAAGCTTTCCCGGTTAATGTAGAGAGTGCCAATGAAACCACCAGTCTTGTCGGTGTTCTCGACATCAATTTCTACATCTCTCTGGTTGCAGCGTCGGTTGGCAAAGTCGTGCGCTTCTTGCCCGAAAGGCTCGGCTTTTTCTTGTGGATTGCGTGCTGAGCGAGGAGCTCGTATACCGGAAAGAACAAATGTAAGTTTAGCATTTTCTCGAGGGATGAGAACAGTAAATCGAGATCCGGACTTCACAAAATCGACAACTGCTGGAATCTTCTTTTGCCTTTGTAGGACTGACGCTTGCACTTTCGCTTTTTGCAGTGTCTCGGAGTAATCTTGATATACCTTTTGCGTCGGAGGCTTTGTTGACCACATCCCTTTCTCATCGTTTTGCGCTGCTTCTTCAGCAGCGAGAAGTTCGTCATAGTAAGGACTTCGATCGTCTGAATCAACATAAGCTAGCTGATATCGTACCCTCAGGAGCAGACTTACCATCGTCACGTCTATGCCTAATGATCGAGGCGAAGCCAGCTTCTACCAGCATTAGGCCAACATTCTTATTATTCACCGTTATCGTGACCACTTCTCGTTCTTCATAACCCTCTGACGCTGCTTTCTTGCCATCTACAGTGACTTTAACGTGTTTGCCTATAAGCTTCTTTCTCAAAAACTCCTTAGCCTCCGCCTGGAAGGGTGCCTGCTTCGGGTCTGTAGGTTTAGGTTGCCGGATGCTGCTTAAACTGACTCGTTTCTCTGATCCTGCCTTGATTCGCAAGTAGACTGTGTCTGCCGTCTGTATTCTTGTAACGGTAGCTTCGGTTTCGCCTGCTGCTACTCCCTTATGGGCTACCATACCCTTAAATAAGCCAAGGCTATTGTCCTTCGCATGCTTCTCGGATTGTCTTAGTGCAGTCATCTCGTGTCCGAGGAGGGTAGAGTGGAAATCGGTGCATCGTGCCAGACCATTTTCGAGTATGAATTTCGCGATGCTGCCATTCGGATGCTTTATGATGCAAATGAGCTGGCCTTGGGGACTTGACCCGACTACTTCAACAGTCACAGTTCGCTGTAACATTCTCGATTCAACAAACTGCTGGGCCTCGGGCCCGAAAGGTTCGGCAGGCTGCTCCTTGCCATCTGAAGTGTTTGTTCGCTTTGTGGCTGGTGCACGGATGCCTGCAACCAGAACTATTGTTTGTACATGTTTCGTAGGAGATAAAAAGATCCGTACAACCATACGGTCGCCGCTCAAAACCCTCTCAACCACAGCATCCAAAGCCTGGCCTTTCCACTGCTCCACAAACTCTTTTGTATCAGGTATTTCATGTGTGTTCTCAATCCTGCCACCTTCAGACGCCCATACACCTTTCGAATCCGATTTTGCTTTAGCTTCCTTTAGTTCCAACAGTTCCAATAGAGCCTTTGACTCCTCGGATTCGTCCTTGCGCGCAGCATCTTCTCTGAGTTTCACCCATCCTTCTGAGACCGCTCCTTCGGGCAATGGATCACCACTCTGGAGTTTCACGGTACCGTAGTCGCGTTTTGCGCCTGTAGGTATGGTATAGAGGACTTTAAACTGTACTACTTTGCCAACGCATTTACGGCGGAGGTACTCGCGGGATTGGAAGGCGAACGGCTGTAGTAGTGAGAGTCAGAGTCTTAGTCTTAGTACGATCAATATTATGAATTCTTGCAGCATCAATCGATTTCAGACGGCCCAGCCCTAACTTGTCACAGCCATTTGTAAGGTAGCGCATGCGATCCGGCAAATTATATACCAGAGAGAATGTTTTACTAACCTCGTCGCCTTCTCTCCGTAAACGAGGTGCGCTCACGAAAGCGAGGCTCAATGTCCTCTCCTGGCTTGGATTGTTAACGCTGACCAGAACTAGAGTATCTCCTGAGAGTACGCTTTTGACTTTTGCTTGCGAGATGGCCATTTTGGAATTTGGAATTGATATAATCGAGACAGTCCAGGTTCAGAAGTGGGGACAAACACACAATATTGGCGATGGAGAGTGTCAGTACTTTGTACTTTCTTATGTACACTTGGGAGCTCTCGGATTTATGAATATGGCCAAGGTACGGAGTAGACTTGTCGTTTTCTGCACACTGCTCGCGTGCTGGGGGTGTGGTCCAAGCTTTCTTCGCTTCACGGACCCTCGAAACTCTTCTCCGCATTCTCCCTCTTGGTCGTTGATTTGCGCTTCCGTCTTCCACCATCCCAGCCTGATCTTGTTTGACATGATGGAGCTCAGATCTCAGGACATCCATGGATCTTCCTCTTGAGGAGTAAGATAACAGATGGAAACACCAGTCAACCATCGTGCCGATCTGCCTATCTTCAGGATAAATACCCCTTATCGAACTGCGGGGTCGTGTTGGTCATGGAGTGTATCATTCATTATATGATATGCTATCTCAATTCTGCAATGTCTACTTTATAAAGGAGCTGATCCTCCTAGAGATGATGTTCAGGGCGAAAGCAGGTTTAACCAGTAATCTTTGAGAAATCCCTCAATATGAGTACCACCAGCACCGAGCAAAAGATACTCGACAAAGACTTCAAGCCGAAGCCCCCTCGTGCGCTTGTGGGAACATATCCTAACCATTGGCTCTACACTTCTTCCCCAGCGTCTTTCGACCTCACTCGCGCTATGCCTCCAGATTTTCCTCCTCCGTCTCCAAGCTCCTCGATAACCCTCTCCACAACCACTACGCCAATAGTGATCTCGCCGTCCAAAACAGCTTTGGTGATCATCGATATGCAAAACTTCTTCATCTCCACCTCGCTGGGACGTCCCGCGGACGGTGCGGGAAATAAGGCAGCAAAATGCTTGCTCGAAACAGCAATACCAGCAGCGCGCAAAGCCGGTATCCGGATAATTTGGCTAAACTGGGGTCTAACAGACAGTGATATAGAAAAGATGCCTCCAAGCACACGGCGCGCATTTGGCTTCGAAGATTCTCTGAAGGCGGAAGCTGGCGTATTGCCTGCTGAAGAAGCATTGCCGGCTATTGATGCCCACGGAGTCAATCAAGCAGCAGTGGAACTTCATCTGAAAGAGAAAGCAGCAGACATGAAAGAGCTAACAGAGAATGGAAAACCAAAACGCGTCTACAAGGGACTAGGCAGTGACATGGGCTTGGTCATCCTGGAAGATGGCTCGAAAGTTGATGGTGGAAGGTTATTGATGCGTGATACTTGGAACGCCGCCCTACCTCCTGCTCTCGAAGCGGCATATAAAGAGGGCCTAAAATTGAAAGGCATGCATGATATCTGGATCCATAAGAATAGGATGTCAGGCATGTGGGGTGCCACCACGCCATGCGAAGAGTTTTTGGAGAAAGAAGGCATTAAGACCCTGCTTTTCACGGGGGTTAACACTGATCAATGTGTGGGAGGGTCATTGCAAGACTGTTTCATGAAAGGATGGGATTGTGTGCTCTTAAGCGATGGCTGCGGAACGACGAGTCCAAGTTTTGCCAGTGAATGTGTCGAGTACAATTGCGCGAGGACTTGGGGCTTCGTGACTGATTGCAAAGCTTTGGAGAAGGGAATCCAGAGCATGCTTGAAGCAGATTGACGAGCAGGAATCAGTACCATGATTTAGAAAGTATCTGCATGTATATATTTAGCAGTGATCGAGCATCAACAGGTAGACACTGGGGAGCATAATAACAAATTACAGTTAATCACTCAATCATCTCCATGTCTGCCCCTCAAGCGACTCCCGGCGAACCCTTTAGGCGTAATTGCTTTTGTTACCCTTACCTTAAGCGACAGCCGAAGACCGCTGAAAACTACTGAACTGGCTGTTCAGATTTCTATTGGTAAAGGAGTGGTAATTCTAAACTGCTCACGAGCGAGTATTTAACCCCGCTCTGCTGACTAATCATGGTTGCAACACCGCCCACTTGGTGGCTTTTGCCGTTATCCGTCATCATGGTGGGGCAGCCTTTTTCCCAACACTTACACAGGTGACTGAAGAAATCTCGGAAACAAAAAAGAAACAACGCCTACGTCAAATAAGTTGAGCTTACTTACATCTCACGAGCTACAATCTCCTATTATCAATCGCCGCATTAAACATAATACAGCATGACGAGCTCACTCGAACAATTAAAAGCTACCGGCACTGCCGTAGTCTGCGACTCCGGAGACTTTGAGACCATCGGAAAGTACAAAGCGCAAGATGCCACAACGAACCCCTCCCTCATTCTAGCAGCATCGAAGAAGACTGAGTATGCGAAGTTGATGGATGTGGCCGTCGAGTATGGCAAGAACCATGTCAGTAAAGGAAATCCGACGGTGTATCAGGCAGCTGATTTTTCCAGGGAAAAGACATGGACCAAAAGGTCGACGCTACCCTCGACCGCCTGCTGGTAGAATTCGGAAAGGAGATCTTGAAGATTGTCCCCGGAAAGGTTTCAACAGAGGTTGACGCTCGGTTCTCGTTCGACACCAAAGCTTCGATCGAGAAAGCTCTCCACATCGTCGAAGTACGCAAACAGCAATAACAGACGTTGAACCAATTACTGATCTCATAGCTCTACAAATCCATCGGCATCGATAAATCCCGCATCCTTATAAAACTCGCCTCAACCTGGGAAGGCATCAAAGCCGCCCATACCCTACAGTCCGAGCATGGCATCAATTGCAACTTGACCCTCATGTTCTCCCTTCCCCAAGCCATCGCCGCAGCCGAAGCTGGTGCTTTCCTCATCTCCCCCTTTGTCGGCCGCATCCTCGATTGGTACAAGGTAGCGATGAAGAAGGACTTTGCTCCCCACGAGGACCCAGGGGTCAAGAGCGTGGTGTCCATCTTCAACTACTACAAGAAATATGGCTACAAGACCATCGTCATGGGTGCCAGCTTCCGGAACATCGGAGAGATCACGGAGCTGGCCGGATGTGACTACCTAACCATTGCGGTTCGTTACCTTATTTCCCAAGCCTTAACACAAAGCAACGGCAAGCTAACCCTCATACGCCCTACAGCCCGGCCTCCTAGAAGACCTCTACAACTCCACCGACAAAGTACCCCAGAAGCTCGACGCCAAAGATGCCACCACCCTCGATATCCCAAAGAAATCGTACATCAACGACGAGTCGCTGTTCCGCTTCGACTTCAACGAGGAGGTCATGGCGGTCGAGAAGCTTAGAGAGGGTATCTCGAAATTTGCCGCCGACGCCGTCACTCTCAAGGGAATCTTGCAGAAGAAGATTGAGAATGCTTAAGTGGTGGTGTTGGTCTTTAGATAGAACGGGTTTTGATGTATGTCCTGATGAATAAAATTGATCTACTCCATTGGAATTTTTCTTTTAACAAAGATTCCGTATGGTCATCCAGAGATGGCTTTATTCTCAACCCTTGGGAAAAGTCTTAGACGTGAGATTTTACATCATGCCGGCCAGATTTGCAGATTTGGAAGGCGAAGGCTAGCGTAGTAATCAGTACATACATACTTGCCTTTGCCTAAAGGATCGTAAAGACAGAACATCCTACTAGTTCCTTGGAAGTTGGAGGGGACTTGGGATTTAAAAATTATATCTTCCATGGCTAGCAGAGTTCGGTGCTTGGTGTGCAAGCATAGTGTCCTAAACAGAAGATCTAAATCCATTCGAGTTCGTTTACCCCATCCCCGAAAACGCTCATTCCATCTCCGCGCAAAAATCCTCTAACCCCTTCCCAACCCTTTCATCCACCTCAACCTCCCTCCCGCTCTATTCCCTCACACATCCGCCTCGTCATCCACCTCCCTCCCCACCACCCCCCTCCAGCCCCCTCAAAATCTCCTCCTCCGCCATTCCCACCCCGCCAACCGTATTCCCCTCCCCCCTCGGCCCTTCGTCCCCAAACTGCCTCACCTCCCTCACCCTCCCCTTCGCAACCTCCAGCACCAGCCCTCCCCTAACCGGAATCCTCTCCCCGACGCCCCCAGAAGCCGCAGCGACCTCAATCCCCTCTTTAGTGACTAGATCCGCCATCGCTCCCGCCACGAACTCGGGCGTCACCCACGCGTCTTCCGCAGAGACCAGACGCAGCTTGTCCGGGTTGTCCGTCCACAGCGGCGTGCGGATGACCCCCGGCGCGACGGCCGTGACGCGGATGCCGAGGGTGTCGAGGGGCGCGAGGGTGCGGACGAAGCCGCTGAGGGCGTGTTTGGAGGCGTTGTACAGGGGGGCGAGGAAGGGGGTTGCTTGGGCGGCGATGGAGGAGATGTGGAGGATGTGTTTGCGGGGTCGGGGTTGGTGTGGGCGGGGTTTTGGACTGTGGGAGAGGAAGTGGGAGAGGGCGAGTTGGGTGGTGCGGATGGGGTGGGTGAGGTTGATGTCGAGGAGGGCGTAGTGGGAGGTGGAGGGGTGGTCGAGAGAGGGCGGGTTGGGGGGAGGGTGCCAGAAGGAGGACCAGGGCTGCGGGTGTTAGGGGTTCGGGGTTTATGTGGATGAGTGTGGAGTGGGGGGAGGAAGGAGGCTGGAGGTGAGTAGTACTGGTTCGTAAACACCTGCGCCGGGACAGACGATGTCCACGCCTTCGTCGCCAAATTCCTTCCTCGCGACCTGGAACATCTTCTCCAATTGGTCCCAGTCTCTGACATCTGTTTTTCGAAAGACTGCTTTTGCTGGAGCGACGGAGGGGGAAGAGTGGTTCGAGACGAGCTCTTGGGCTTCTGGGCGGAGAGCCAGGTCCGCGAAGAGCACATTGCATTGCTTAGAGAGGAGGAGGCGGGCGAAAGAGAGGTTAATGCCTGTCCTTAGATATTAGTGCTTGTGAATTGACAAAAGCAGCATCTGAGCAAACCTGATCCAGCACCGGTTACGATGGCTGTTTTGCCTGCCAGTGACATTGCCATTGTCTCTCTTTGGGTTTGACTGAGGTAAGTATAGGATGTTAATTTAAATGGAAAAACCCCAGCTCCAAAGGGAGCCGGACCGCTCTTACACTACATATTGGTGCGGATGCGCTGGATGTCTTGTCTGCCTCGTAGATATGCCGAAAGGAGATGTCTATTTAGCCGAGTTAGGGCTGCGAGCTTTCACGTCCAGGGCAGGTATGCCGAGTGATAAACGTATGGAGCTGGTGGCTATTTATTAACAATGATGAAGTCGAAAACAAGTAAGCAAGCAGTGCTCTTTTCAAAGAGTATAAATGCAGATTATCTAGCAAAACAAGTGACAATCCTGCCGTTCCGTTTGCCAGAGTATCAAATATTCAACATCGATACATTCGAATATTCAACTACATAGTCTTATCGACTTTTCTCGGAAGTGTTAATGATGCTCTTTGATGTTCATCCCTTTGTCCATGAGGTATAGTCGAGAACGAGCAGAAAACGACCCACGCTTGATAATAAGTACGGCAACTGACTTTCTAATAAGAAAACTGACGTCTGACTATTTCGATGCAATTCTTACCTAGTTCTTCTTAGACATACAAGATTAATCAAGTAATCTTCTCGAAATTTTGGCAAGTGTAATAATGATTATCAGCGTCGATTAATCTACCTGTTTAATAAAGAAAGTCGAAGATCAGAAAAGAATAGGTAGAATTTTTGATAAGATAGATATGAAATGTCTAGCAGAACAAGTGCACATCTGATTATTTTGATACAAGCTATCAGAAATGTTTTATATGATATCGATATATCTGACTAGTCTTGTTGAATTTCTGATAAGATACACATGCAAATTTAAGAACAATAACATGACATGTTCAACAAGAATGATTGAAAAGAAGTGTCTGAGAGGGGGAAATAGGGTCAAGCTTGATATGAAGTGCTACTTTTCTTAGTAGTCAGTCTGAAGTTTCGTTATAGTTTGCTGATTATTTTTCTCTCAGGTGATCGAATCATCGATATCACTCACTACGATAGAAGCACAAGCATTGAAATTAATTGAAAGCATGAAGTAAATTGAAGCTATCTAGTCATATGGCTGAAGATAGCTACATACAGGCATCAAATAGCCAGGTAAGTAAAGTAGCCAAATTTTCGTTATGTGTGTAAAAGCAGAAACAGATTGTCAGATCTCGCGCTTTTAAATAGCTAAAAAAGCCCTCGTTATGTAATTTCCCCCTAAGAAATGTGTTGATATGATGATCAAGCAAAGGCGGAACAATTGCAATGTGCAGGCAAACAGCGTGCAAAAAGCGATCGTAAGAATCATAAAGATCGTTGTTCGTAAAAAGAAAAAAGCATCATAAATCGCAAAAGCTGTGCAGATTTTGCTGATCCGAGATATGAACGTGTAGAGTCTAGAACCAGACCGAAGCGTTCAGAACAGCAGCGTTCCTAGACTGACCGTTTGAACTCGGGGATACCGTCGAAGAAGCAGGTGATCGGGGTGGTCACAGCATTGTTTTCGCTGTCGCTTAAAGTTCACGCAGCGACTATCCCAATCGCTGAGCGTTCGGCGCTTGAAGATGTGGGGGGCGGAGAGTCGATCATGATGTGATCACGGTCGAGAGCATCGTCGACGGCAGTGTTCTCTGGCTGAACCGCGCCATCCGTCTCGGAGACGCCATTCGCGGCAAAGGAGAAGTTGGCGTCGTCTGCAGTGATATCCACATCGCCTGTGTACAGGTTCGCAGGATCAATATGAAAGCTGCCTTTCCAGTGCTCCTCTTCAGAGATTCTCGCCGGATCCACATAGCGACAAGTGAGGCCAAATCGCAGCTTGCCTTCGGGGATGATTGAATGCTCAAAATATTTCTGCATCTCCGCCCCATGCATCACACACATGTCACCCATTTTGAGTTTCATGGTCAGAATTGGGGGCGCGTTCTTTACATGACCCTTCTTCAGTTTGCGAAACAGCTCTGCCTTGGCGATCTTATAGCCTTCCGTGTCCCCGGCCAAGTAGTACTGGTTGACTTCAGAACGCTCCTTGTAAAGTTGGGAGCCCAGGAATACTGGCGCAAGTGGATTGTAGGTTTCCAATGTGAAGCCTTTTGGAAATTGGAAATAGCGCTTTTTCAGTCGTATCACCATGACGGCATCACCACCGAGTGACAGCGTTGCGATGGTCGGTCCAAGATCTTTTTCTCCGTCGTCGTGAAACTGTCATTGGTTAGCGACGGTGTCTGACGCCGGCAATAAAACATCAAAGGGTAATAGTACTCACACCTATCGCTTGCTTTTCGAAATACCCCAGGACAAGCTCCTCATTGAAGTCCTTGAAGGATCCATCGGTGACACAGTATCGTCCGGCCCAGGTCAAACGATTCAGCGCGTCCATCACAGGCTTGGGTGCCTCGGAGAAACCTTTGGAGGACACAGAAACAATGTATTTGTACGGCATTCCATAATTGACGGCAAAATGTTTTGTCAAAGTCTCACCTTCCACAGCACTCATTGCAAGCGGGAATCTTTGCAAGCCCATGTCGGCTCCCTGCAATGCTCGAAATATATCATGTGCACCGCCCGGCTTGTTGTTGATGGTAGCGTTTGCCATGAAGTGGGTGATGTGATTCCCAGGAAGTAGGTCATAGGTGTGAATTCGCCAATCACCAACGCACTCTGGCTCGCGCAATGTGATAGGATCGAGATACTTGTCCTGTGGCAGTGCATGGCCAGTGAATTCCACCCCATGGTCCGGAAGCACCGTGTGAGGGTCAATTACGGTATGCTTGATGCCATGCGTGAAGCCGCATCCGATTGTCTGGCATTTCCATGCGTCCCACTGAGTCCGAGAGTTGCATCTACCGCATTTCGGACAAGCCATGCCCTTCCAGCTTGCTAGTGAGACCGCCAAATTGACATCAGATTTATTGTCAGCCACCAAGAGATCGGGCCTAAGGGGATACGGCGGCTTGATATGGCTAGGCCATGAAGTACGCTCCTTCACGAAGAGCGGATTGTATGCCAAATCGGCTGGCGCTTCGTGCCCGTTGAGTTTCCAAAACTGATTGCAGGCGTCGTTCAAACACATCCAGCCATTCTCGAAGACCTGAGGGTTCGATTTGTTGCAGTGCATACAAGCCTGGCGTACGGCTTTGGCACCTGATCTTACCGGCAAAAGAGATCCAGCAGGAGCCCACCAGCTCTTGACGTCCAAATCAATCTTCTCGAAGCGGAACTTGAAGCAAGTCTTACGATTGCTCTTTTCAGCCCAAATGTCTGTAACTTGAAAGTAGTCCATCACACAGTATCGGTGAGGAATTATTGACGGACAATTCGAATTCTTAGATCCGACTATCAGCGCGACCGGGACGAATTGCTCCTTGTTTTTGACGAAGCTGGTGATCTTTGCCGAAGTGCTGCATTGATCGTCGGCTTGCTCCATCATGCCGTTGACGTTTGCTTTACAGCCTCCTCCCGCCCTCGTGATGACAACCTCTTCGTCCATATACGCTCGCTCTCCACAGTCTTTGTCCAGTAGAAAGCCATAGCCCAAGCCGTCGACTGTATAAGCTCCGCTTTGGAAGGCTCGATAGTAGGGCAAGGTCTCGCACAAAGCTTGACGCTGTTCGGCCCACACCAGCGGCTGTCCATATGGGAGCGGTCGCAGATCTACCAGTGGTTGATCCTTCACGGCAGTCTGTACTTTAGCCTTCGATGAAGCAGCACGCTTACGTGGAGACCCTGTGCTAGGAACAGTTGGATTGAATTGCGAGCTCCCAACCTGACTTCCTGCAGAGCCATTGCGTAGCGTGATACCAAGGGCCTGTTGAAAGTCGCCAGTGCTGAATGAAGAGCCAGATTGAATACCGGCATCGCGACTATCGTGGTTATTATCGACGTGAGGACTGATTTCTGAAGCGCGAGGTTGCACGTGCAGCGTGACTTTGGCCTTTTTGGGAGGTGGTTCCTGTTCCACGCCTTGCTCTTCCTCAGCCCACTCAGCCGGGTGAAGCGTAGCAGTAGTGATGGCTTGCATTGCCGAAGTTGCTCGTGTAGAAGCGTTACGCTTTGATCTTCTCAACCCGGGCGTTGGTGTATCGGGATCGTCGGGCATAACGGGATTGGCAGAGGTGATAGCTGCGTCAGCAGTATTAGGAGTGTGAGGTCCGCCGACTGCTTCTGTTGTTGCGCTCACGGCTTTCTGCTCGAGCGACTGAACTGATGACGAAGAATGTGGAGACTTCTCGGGACTGTGCTTCGGGGTCAGAAGTCCACCAGTATGGGTTTCCCCAGACGTTTGTAAGGAAAGGAATGGACGTCGTAAGGAAAATTCTTCTTTCGCCAGGGATTGAAGGAGAGTTTTTGTTGCTGGGTCCATGTCTTGGCCCATTGCGACGTCTGAGGACGTCATCTCGAGAGCTGTAAAGACACACCGTTAGCAAGTGAAGCGGTTGATCGTCACTCATAACAATCGAAGCAGCAGAACGATCAGCTTCGAAGAACGTTGTGCAGATCGTGAACAGCAACAAGAGAATGAGTAAGGATCGAAAGATATGTAGGAAGAAGAAATCATGGTCTCGTGAATGCTTCTGTGCCATCAGTTTAGATGAGGGCAGCATAAATCCGTAAATCCGTTAGGATGACGTAGGATACAGATGGCGAGCTGATGAAGAGAAAGTGACGCAATACTGACGTGAAACACGTTTATGAGAACAGACAGCAGTTCGTATGCTTTTCGACCGTCTGCTGTAGACTCTTGCGAACCTCAACCGCCAGTAACAAGAGATGTACTGTAAAAGAGCCAGCGACGCTCAGATGTCGGCGGCAGATTACTGCACAGATGATGTAGGTTAGAAGAAGAAGAAGATGTGGTACATGCTGATCTGAAACAGTGTGCCGGACTGCAATTCACTGCTCTGTATGCAAAATCAAGCAACGCTCAGAACTTGGCGGTGAACGCACAGTACTAGTGACGTGTATCAGATGATGTATATTGAAAAAGGAGGGAGGTGGTACAGGCTGATGGACTGGAATTCACTGCTCTGTGTGCAAATTCATGTAACACTCAGAATCTGGCGGTAAACGCACTGTACTAGTGACGTTGATCAAACGAGTAGAGAATGATAGCGCAGCTGTTCGAAAGTGGATCTGAAAATGCAGTGCTGGGATAGATATCGATGGTCTGACCAACGCTCACTTCTTTGCGCAGATTATACCCTCTAAGTGACGTTGGTCAAGGGTCAGAAAGGGGAAGCGGTGTAGAAGATTTCAACGTCATTATATCACGATCACCAAGACGAGAAATCGACGAAGAAAAATATAGAAGCGACGTGAAAGGAACCCGAAGCTTTGTACTTACTTTGCTTGGTCGGACAAGTAGCAGTCTATGATCCTAAAGGTAAAAGAAGTGGTCAGCATCACAGCTTGGTCGAGAATTGTCTCAACAGGTGCGAGGATGTTACACTGAAAAGGCTCGCAGCTATTGAGGATGTTCTTGAGAGACACAAACTAAATTGACAAGTTCTTTACCTTGGATGCCTAGAGCACCTTAGTGGTTGCACTGGTGAAGGGTGTATATGGCTCAAGTATGGTCATTGAGGGTGTGAGCGATGTTGTAAGAAGGAAGAAGGATTGTGGTGGAAGATGGGTAGATATAGGGGGGGGTGAAACCTTCAGCAGTGAATTGAAGTCAATTCAGTTACCCACAGATCCGTGAAGAAGGTCGACTGATGGTCGAATCTGGCCTTCACGGATGTATGGTGACACTGTGAGTAGAAAAGAGGATTGGGGCGGAAATAGGGCGGAGTGGGGTAGGGTAGTAGCGTCAGCAATGAATTGAAGGGAGCTCAATCGGCAGAGATCCGTGAAGCACGTTGGTTGATATCGATATCAAACCTAGCATTCACGGACCTGCAGTAACGCTGTGAGTAGAACGATTGGAGTGGATGCGGGGTAGATAGGAAGGGGAATAACAGCTTCAGCATTAAATCGAAAATGCTTCATCTACGACAAATACAGGAAAGCACGTGATCGATGATAAGAGATCACTAATCAAGAATCTTTGAACGGTACTTGAATACTGATGACATGAGTGCTGATGGTCCTTGGCCGCAAGTCACGATTGCAGGACAGTACTCAGGTTCATGCGTGGTTCTCCTTGTGAAGTATGCTCAAGCATAGTGCTCAAAGGAATATAGATATGGGAATAGAAAGATTAAAGAAAATAAGAAAAGAGTAGAAGAAATTTCTGCTTACTTGTTGTGGTATCGTGATGATGTGTTTGTTTCCGCAAAATGGCTGGCAGCACTGGGAGAGTCAGCTATACTCTTATGGCGTTCTACCTTGTGCATTGATGTGGTCATTCCTTGCAGTACTGGGGTCAAGAATGGCGCTCAAGGGCCCAAAGCTCAAAACTTTGGTTACCAAATGAAGGGTGCAAGTCTGAAAAGGATAGAGATGATGCTATACAAGACTTGTGGTACCCAAAGCTAGAAATGCCAGTAGACTGTGGGCAATGGTGGACTTTGTGGAGAGTAGAGACGGTACCCATCATGTGTCATGGCCAAGCAGTATACCAGCAATCTAGGATAGGAGGCATTGATGGCTTGGATGACGTCTGCCACGACTTGGGGAACTGGACTTGACAGTGGAGATGAACTTACCTCGACAGAACGGCTGCTTGGAAGCCCCCGGTGGGCCTCGGGAGTTAGAGGAATCTATGAGATGGTCAAGAGATGTCGCACAAGCATAACCTGTGGACTGCGGTAAAGATATAATCTTTCGGAGAGGTAGGAGAGGTAAAAGAACGGAGTATAACCTTGATGGAGGTACAGTCGGGTTGGATGAAAGGAAGACCTTGGGGAATGTGGGAGAAGAAAACAAAAGTGGGGGATATAGCAGAGACGGGTGGGCTAACGAGCTTACGAGGAACTACTTTCCCTAAGGATTGTGAATGGGATATCCTGCAGGGAACCGAGAGCGCCGTCTCTTGAACCATTCCTTGATTGGAGTTAGGAAGCCTCTGTGCTCTGGTGAATGGACCTAGCGGCGGCTAATATGGCGCCGTTGCTACATATATAAGAAGCTTTGGGGATTGCGACAGCGCCTGGAATTTGGAAAGGGACCTGTGAATAAGGTAGGATGTCCCAGGTTGTGCGGTTGGACCCTCCTAATAGGCGCCCTTGGTGCTGGGGATTTCTTGGGATTTCCAAGGTTGAGCTGGGGATCTTCTCGGAACCCGGACCTTCCCACGTATTCACGTTACTTGTTAGGGCTTCAGTGAAGGGGCATGCCGGTTTCTCGGCCGTTTTCTCATTCAGATTAGCATCATCATCGTCACACCGTGAATTGCGGTTCCTCTAAGTCTGTTGACAAGGGCGTAAGGTAGATATGTTCCTTGGGGCCAACTGGAGGTAAGCTAAGCCATGCAGCTGTGCACCACTTGGACCACTGAGATCTTCCTTGCAAGAAGGGTGTCGACAGCTTACTTTAGGTAGGCAGGTCAATGCCCAAGTCGTGGAACGATCGCAGAGTGCTGGAGTGTTGATGGCCGTGGCTTTTACGGACATCTATTCACCGTTTTTATGTTTAGCTAAACCTCCTCTGACTGGTGGTTTCGATCATCAAGTTCTGTCCAGTATGTCGCTTCCCGGAGCCTTCTGCGGCGCGCGGCACATGAAACAATCAGGCGGTGCTTCAATGGGATTCAATGATCCACCTCTCGTACTTGGCCATGCACGGAATCAACGTCGGCTCTCACACACGGCACACCTCCAAGAACTAGCTGTGGACGTGGGCGAACAGTGGACAAAGAATCCACAGATGACACTGTTGTGAGCGTGGGCTTAGCAGTCGCGGCAGCAAGACTATGTACTCCGGTTCTGTTCTATCCGAGGTACCTTATGTGACGGATGCTAGTTACAGTGATGGTCCAGTTCCATCTCTGGCTGCCTTTCTCGTGGGCGTGGTGGGGTGTCGATTGGACTAAGGTAGTGCGGGGTTCTCACAAGACGTGTCATGTACCTTACTCATATGCACGTCATGTGACGCTACCAGGCTTGCCATTAGCTTACAATCTTATGGCACGCATCTTCGAGTACCACAAGACTCGGGACGGCTTCTTGGATGGGTCAAGATACCTGTAACCTAAAGTATGTAAGTTCTTGCAAGTCCAGCCAAACGTTTTTCCTAGCATTAGCATTTTATGTTCTATCCCGTCGAATCTCATCCAGGGATCAATTCAGGATTCATGCCCAGTGCTGGGCTCTCCTGATTGGTGGCCCCTGCACAGGCGAATACCGTTTGTTCCTGCATGAGGTCGAAACTTATCTAGCCTTATGCCGTGTGCGGATTCCCACCGTCCCACGGTCCTGTCCTGTGGGATTCGACCGATGACGCGTGTCTACTACCGGGAAGAGGTGAGCGACCGATATTGCGTGTGATATGATTGGAAGACATTGCTTCTTGCTTTCGGATAGGCTGAGAGTGGGCAACCTAAAGGTCCCTAGTAGTTGAGAAATGCATTCACCAGATTGAAGGCGTAAAGATGCCGTAACCAAGAGTTCAAGACTTTATGAATGATAAGGTAATCTTCACCTTGTGTTAAGTCGAAGTCCGGGGATAGGGGTGGCTTGAGCTTCCCCGCAGCGCTAGAAGCCGAGGGAAGAAGGTACTGTAGATACAAAAGCTGGGGAGTGAATCTAAGCAGCGTTGTGTCGTACTGTATTTCTGCATTCATCTGAAGTCCACTGGCTATTTAGCTGTGTAGGTCCATTCGAAGATTCCTCCAGCTTCAGGCTCCAGGGAATTTGCAAGTATGGTCTTCACCTCTCCACCATGGGTCCCGAAGCTACCCTTTGACCCACCGGATTCCATACCAGTCTGCGACTTTATGCTCGATGAGCAATACGGACGGCATCCAATGAACCGCTCCAAGGCTCCCTTTACATGCGGACTCTCGGGTGCTGAGTACTCGATCGTGGAATTACGCGATCGCGTCGACAAGCTAGCCAGATCGTTATCAAAAGAGCTCGGCTTCAAGCCTAATGCAGGCACGGAGTGGGACAAAGCTGTGTGCGTGTTCAGCGTCAACACGGTATGTTTCGGGCCCATTGTACAAGAATAACTCGGCCTGGGTTCCTCGCTGACAGTTGCAAATGTAGATTGACACCTTGACGCTTTCGTGGGCAGTACGTCGTCAGGATGTTGTCATATCCTGCGCCTGTAGCTGATTCTGGAGAGCACGCTAGATCCATCGTCTTTCCGGAATCTCGTCTCCCGCCAATGCTGCTTATTCTCCGTTCGAATTAGAGCATCAGCTCAAGTCATCTGGATCCAAAGCCTTATTCACATGTCTCCCCCTTCTACCTGTAGCGCTGGAAGCGGCGAACAAATGTGGAATACCTAGATGTCATATATATCTTCTTGCTGTCCCGAAGGAAATTACTGGAGGCCTCTCGCCTCCAGGAGACCTGAAGACGGTAGATCAGCTTATAAAAGATGGAGGAAATCTGCCGCGGCTAGAAGATTTACGATGGGGGAAAGGTCAGGGTGCGCTGCAAACAGCATTCCTTTGCTATTCTAGTGGGACTTCGGTAAGCAGGTTGACTTAATTCAACAAACAGAGGTAGATACTAATTTAGGACCGCAGGGTTTACCAGTATGTAGGGGACTATATGCTATTGCAGGTATCTACTGATGTCCGCGCGACTACTTGCAGAAAGGTGTTATGATATCTCACCGAAACGTTATTGCCAACGTCTTACAAATCTGCACGTTCGAGAAACCGTACAGAGAGTCCTTGAAACCCCCCGGCGCCGATTATCCCGAACCAGAAGTTGCTTTGGGCCTCTTACCGCAAAGCCATATATACGCTTTGGTTGTCATATGCCATGCGACTACTTACAGAGGCGATCAGGTTATCAATCTTCCGAAATTCGAGATTCAACATTACCTCAATGCAATACAAAGGTTCAAAATGGCTACGCTTTATTTAGTAAGTCACATGTCCAGAACCAAAGCTGTTGTAGCTTTGCGTGTCGTCTAATGTGCGGACTGTTCAATTGAGTTGTTTGCTGATCTTCTTCGAATCGTTTTCAGGTCCCCCCAATTGTCATTGCCATGACCAAGAACAAGCCGCTGTGTGACAAGTATGATCTTAGCTCAGTCCAAGCACTATTTACCGGTGCAGCACCACTAGGCCGAGAGACGGCGGAGGACTTGCAGAAGCAGTATCCCGAATGGAAAATTAGGCAGGGATATGGTATGCTCCTTCGCACCTATCCTTTCTCTTTGTAACGGCTACTCATTCGAACACTGCAGGGCTTACCGAGACGTCCACTGTGGTTTGCTCAACCGCGGCTGACGACATCTGGTTTGGCTCTTCCGGCTCTCTGCTCCCCTCTTATGAAGCCAAGCTTGTTACCATTGAAGGCCATAAAATTACTGGATACGATCAGCCAGGCGAGCTTGTTGTGCGAAGTCCCAGTGTCGTCCTTGGCTACCTTAACAACGATCAAGCCAACACGGAGACGTTCCAGGATGGGTGGATGCGCACGGGAGATGAAGCAGTTGTCAGAAAGAGTCCCAAGGGAAATGAGCATATCTTTATCGTTGATCGGATCAAGGAGCTGATTAAAGTCAAAGTAAGGATACGGTGAAGGATGCCGATAGTCACACGGTTGATGCTGACATGTAATGACAGGGGATGCAAGTCGCACCCGCGGAGCTCGAAGCCCATCTACTGACTCATCCTGCTGTCAATGATGCTGCCGTCATTCCAGTACCCGATGACGCCGCAGGAGAGCTCCCGAAGGCTTTTGTTGTCAAATCGGCTTCCGTGGGCTTAGAGGAGAATGATCGCATGCTGATGCGCAGTATCCAGAAGCATGTTGAGCAGCAGAAAGCCAAGCACAAATGGCTGCGTGGAGGGGTGGAGTTTGTCGATGTGATCCCCAAGAGTCCTAGTGGTAAGATTTTGAGGCGATTACTTAGAGACAAGGACAGGGAGGCAAGGAGGCAGAAGGGAGCGAGATTGTAGATAAATATCCTGGCGATGTCCAGGCGGTCATGAATGCAATTTGGCTGGCTAGCCCGCTTCTCGATGTTTAGATAGGCTTCTAAAGAGCATGCTTTCTGAATCCTGATGTAAGCTGCTATTATCTACCAATCTAGGCCTCCAGAGCCTGAGCATCATCCTCCCTCTATTAAAGTGAAATTTATTTGCACTCTTTAGCGATGACGAAGTCTATCCGAAAGATTCGAGTCCTAAAGTTAGGGAATTGGATTTCTAAGCCCATTACACATACTCTTTCGAAGGGCTCTAAAAAAGAGGAGCCATTCTACGCCTCTGACATTCAAACCCTCGTGGTATCGTCTCACAATGGCGTCTTCACATCCTTCGCACCAAGATGAAGAACCTGCAGAAGATGAACCCTCCCTTCTCGACGCCGATGAAGCCGGCGAAGAAATACCTACCGACCCTGACCACCCCATGAACTCGGATTTTGACGATGACGACGGGCCAGAGCTAGAAATCCAACTTCAGAACGACTCCCTCGCCTACTTCGACGCCCACAGCGACTCCATCTTCTGCATTGCCCAACACCCCCTCCACCCCCACCTCATAGCCACCGGCGCCGGTGATGACACAACCTATATCTTTTCCGCCGACATTCCCACTCCTGTCCTTCCCGTATCCTACGAATCCAACCCCTCGCCTACCCCCCGTGCCTCCCTTCCACCAGTCGCAAAGCTCACAGGCCATACTGATTCCTTAAATGCTCTCGCCTTCACACTCCCAGATGGCAAATACCTCGCAACTGGCGGTCTTGATGGTCGTCTACGTATCCATACCACCACGTCGCCCAACAACACCTATCCGCTCATAGCAGAATCACAAGAAGTTCCCGAAATCAACTTCCTCACTGTCAACCCCTCCCCCGCATACCCTAACACCCTCGCCCTCGGCGCCTACGACGGATCTGTCTGGGTGTACGCCATCAACCCAGAAGAAGACCCCAAAAACCCGCTACAAGTGCTACAAGCATATTACAAGCACACAGAGCCCTGTACCGCGGGCGCGTGGACGCCGGATGGCAAATTGTTGGCTACTGTAGGCGAGGACGGTAGCTTCTACGTCTGGGATGTCTTTGGCGAGGCTGCTGCCGCTGGGCTTGAGGGCTCAAGTCAAGGGCAAGCGCTCGTAGGCCTCACAGCCGAAGACCAGCGCTTCGCTGTCGAAGGCGGCCTCTTTAGCGTCGCCATCGCTCCCTCAGGCGCCTTCGCAGTTGTAGGCGGCGCCGGAGGAATGATCCGCGTTGTCGGACTTCCTCGCCTCTCCGCCACCTCGAATGCCTCAGCTACACAGTCATCAAAACGCGGCGGCGCGAAAAACAAGCCCGGCGGAGGAAAACAAGCCGGCGGCAAGCAGTCCGGAGCCGCAGCAGCTAGCGCAGGCACCGCAGGCCAAATCCTCGCCTCTCTCCAAGCCCAATCCGACTCCGTCGAGACTCTATCCTTCTCCTCCCCGCCCCTCACCCTCCTCGCCGCCGGCAGCGTCGACGGCTCCATTATTCTCTTCGACATCGCGCACAGCTTCGCCGTCCGGCGCCACATCCGCGAAGCGCACGAGGAATACGCGGTCGTGCAGGTGGAGTTTGCGAGCGGACAAGGGCAAGGGCACATCCTTACGAGCTGCGGCCTTGATGGCGTGGTGCGGAGATGGGATACTAGAGGCGGCACGACGGCGGGGGCCCAGGGGCTTATGGGAGAATGGAGGGGACATAGAGGCGAAGGAGAGGGGGGCGGGGTGCTCGGGTTCGTGCAGGGGGGGGAGGGAGGTAGGATTGTAACGGGTGGGGATGATGCGGTGGCGCTGGTTTTTGATGGGGGGAGGCCTGGGGGGTTAAGGGGATGATGGGGTGGTGATGATGATCAGATGAGTCATATAGATGAGAAGCACCGCGCAGCCGCGGTGGGGATAGAATCGGATCTCATCTTTTCCAGACCCATGGGCGGGTTCCTCCATTTGTTTTGAGCAGACATCCCGCGCGCTTCTTGCAACTGTATTGGCATAGAAGCCTGAGTCTTGACACTACCGACCAGTCCTCCCACAGCTGCAACAGCCATCTTTCCCTTAACCTGCCTTGTTCACAACCTCCCCTATCGCCTTCCACTCCCCTTACCACCCCCCTCCCCCCCCTCTCCCACAATCCCCTTCAACCC
>JAABUS010002010.1_pt1 | contig 40680 bp, 1 predicted proteins | sample 5560161 | NCBI WGS metagenome assembly JAABUS01 (sample SAMN10711885, study PRJNA513376) | rock metagenome | isolation source: Antarctica rocks | place: Antarctica: Victoria Land, Trio Nunatak nord | collected 2016-01-04
ATATATAAAATTAATAAATATTAATATTAAATTTAATAAATAAATTTTGAAGATAAAATGAAATAATTTTAATAAATAAATCTAGTTATTAAATTTATAATTAGATTTAAAGAATTAGATTAAATAAATTTAATAAATAATATTTATATATATATTAGGAATTCAAATATATAGATTTAATACTTAAATTATAGAAATAAAATTAAATGAATTTAATAAAATTAAATATAAAAAGATCTATAAATTAAAATTATTAAATTAAGTTAGTGAATTAATATATATATAGGATCTATATATCTAATTTATATATATATAAATCGAATATATATAAATCGAATATCTATAAATCTTTATATAAATCTAATATATATAAAGGAATATATATTTATAAATCGAAGATATATAATTAAATATATATATATAGTATCCCCGAACCTAGGCCAATACGTGACCGCGGGTTAATTTAGGTACCGCCGCTTTACTCCCCCGTTAACGACTATTTCGTCGATATACTCTCCCTCTACTCTTTTATACTCCCTCGTTACTTCTTTATACTCCCTCTTTACTCCCCTATACTCGTCTTTAATTACTTCCTTCTCTTTAGCTAGTAACGTTTTTTTATAAATTTAAATAAAAGTGTCTATTTAGCTCGTTATAGATACTAATTAAAAAGAAACTAGTTATAACTCTACCGACCGTTTATTATATTATCTTCTATTCTTATTTTTTTACTCTTTCGCTTTTACTTTTCCTCTTTACTTCTAACTACCTACGGTTTATAGTAATTTATCTATATACTAAATACACTATTATATACGTTATTATCTTATATTTACTTTATATATTACGGCCTCTACCTCTCTTCGCTCTATACGTTTTAGTAGTTAGGGTATTTTTATTTTACTATAATTCTCGCCCCGACCTCGATTTTAATAATATAGAAAAAGAGGATTATAACGTAGTTCTTTAATAATATAAAAACGAATAGTCTAGAGTCTTTAATCGAGGTTAATATTAATAACGATAAAATATCTAAATACCTTGAGTCTAATATTAAAATCAACTATAACCGGATACTGGTCCTTTGGGATAAATAAATCTTTATATTTTTATTATCGCTACGAAATATTATATAACCCTTATTAACGGTATTTAATCTCGGTAGACTAGGTACGTTAGAAGGAACTTTAATACTAGTCCTTACAATATAAAAATAGTAAAGTACTTTATAAAGGGTATTATATACGGCTATAGTATTAATAAAAAGGAACCGTCTATATATATTATATTTTAAAAGTGGATAGACTTTAGCGCCGGTTAGAAGCGACGGCCTAATAACGATAAGATCTCTTTTAAGGTATCGGAGTCGATTTATTTTATTCGTATTTAAAGTTTCGCTTTACTCTTCCTCCCCGTCCGTAAAGTCTAATAGTTTTACTAGTATATATAAACCGAGCTACGTAAGAAGTTTAATCTTTTAACGACTCGGCGAACTCGGTACTTTATAATAATAAACTACTTCGTTATTATTATTAAATATATATAGTAGAAAGATTAGTATTAATATAAATATAAATGAATCCTTATATAGGACTACGCTACCTATATACTATTTATCTACTCGTCGGCGCGAGTGGGCGAGTATTTTAAATTTAATATACGTAGAGGCTCCGGCCGTGGACTACTATATAAAGTAAATAAAGTAATCCTCTAAAATACTATTAATTAAAAAAGTTATTAAGTATCGCGCTTACGCTATAAATAAATAATCGACTTCGCCGTATTCAAGAATGAAAAAAGAGAGGCGGAGATTAATATACGAGTTATAAAGAACGTAAAAGACTTTTTATAAATATTATATAAAAGATTACTTTATTATCTAAAGCTTCGGGATTATAGTTAGAGGTAATTCTTATTAATTATTCTAATATAATTCTAGGTTATAGTATAGTATATATAAAGATATAGAGCCGTTATTTATAAATCTAATATTATCTTTACTAGTAATCGCCTTAGTCGATCGTACTTTCTAGGATTATAAGTCTTTCGAAGAGATCGAAGCGATCCTTTTATTTACGGATAAATCTTTATACTACCTTCGAATTAAGAAATATATCCTTTGTGTATCTTTCTTTTAGATAGTATCTGCGGATAAATTTATAAGAAAGATCTATAGAGCGGGCTCGTTTAGTAATTAAATAATAAATCTAGGGTATCGCGCCGGGTACAAGGAAAATATTAAGATATATAATATTCGAAGAGAAGCCTTTATTAAAGCCGATAGTAAATTCTTAAAGACGAAATATAATTATTAAGATATACTAACTCGGTTAAAAATAATAGTTACTCGATCGCCGAAAAGATAAAATTCGCCGGCTATAATAATATAGATACTTTCTTCGGTTTATATATACTTAAACTAAGTACTATGAACGGGATAATAAATTACTAGAATAAAAAACGTTATACTATCTATTTTAAAGAATTTCGTAGGTTATTATTTTATTATTATCCCTAACTATTATAATCGCTACCCGCGAAAATAGAAGTTAATTTAGATAATTATACCGACTTCGTCTTTATTAATAAAGAGATCGAAATACTAGGGGAGAAACTTCGGGGTATTATATTAAAAAATAAAACCTAACTAACTCGGGCTCGATAAGAGAAATTATATTAATAAAAATACTAACTCGTGTCCGAGGAGCTTAGTAAATAATAGTAGATTTAATTATATAAAATTACCTTAAATACGGAGGATAAAGTATTTAAAATTATAAATCTACTAAATTACTTTAACTAAATTCGTTATTTAGATTTATTACGTAATTAATTAATATTTTTACTTTTCTTTAATATTCCCCTCCGTAGTATATAGAGCCGTAGTGTACTTTAGAATATAATTATATTATATAAAGAAAATCCGCGGGTAGCCTATTATTTAAATTTACGATTTGAAAATAGTCGTTACCCTATATTTTAATATATAAGGGATATAGACCGGTTCGTTTATTTCTCCTTCCTAATTTCTTAAATATTGAGTTATTACGGACTAGCTGACTAAACACCCTTCGATTCTATAATATTAATATTAGCGATAAATAGGAATATATCTACCGTTACTATAAAAGCGACCTTGAAAGGAAATACGGTTTTACCGAGCTCTATTTTCAATATAACGAGTAAATTACTAATAGGGCCGGATAGTTTAAATATTATTAATACTATTTTACCGACCTCGAGACGCTCCTAATTTAATATAATTTATTTATTTTCCGCCGAACTCTTACTACTACTAGGTAGTATCTCTTCTATCTCTTCGATTTAAAATTCTTACTAACGAAACGTTTCTATTGATTCTTCGTTAAATAGAGCTAGAAAGAGTATTTATAAAAATATTTCTAATATTTAAAAGATAAATATAACCGATTTATAAAAACGGGTGAAATTAAGATAGTTCTATATCTTAATTTATACTATATACTTTCTTTCGACTCGATTCAAGATCTTTAGTATTACTATTAAGATATATATTATATTAAATATATTAAACTCGATCTAATTAAAAGGCGCCGTTTAATACGTTAGTCTTCTCTAAATATAAAGGTTTTCCTCGGCGCGAGTATTAATTTAAAGTATCATTATAACCTCTTAAATAAAGAAAGTCCTTATAAGTATATTAATAAAATAATGAACTCGTTAATACTCGAGATACTCGACTTTATCGTTTCTACGGGACTAGTAAAACTAGAAAATAAAAATAGTTTAAATTAAAGTTACTCTCTTCCTTTAATCGACTTAATAGTAAGTTAGGAGAAACGAAGTTTATTAATAATATCTTTTATAGGCTCTAAAAGCCCGCTTTCGATTATTAATTAAACCTCGGACGAGACTACACTCGATATATTAAGGCTCTCCGTTTAATACCTTAATATAACGTCGATAAGACCTAGGTTAATACTCGTAGAGAGGAGTATTAAAAATTAAAGGATAATAGGCTTCGTATTAATATAAGATAAGACTAAATAAATTCGATAAATTTAATTAATAATTTAATAAATATTTATATTCAGAATTTATAATTAAAAGTCTTAGGGAAGTTAAGTACGAAGCTTTTATCTACGGGGAAAAATACGTAGTTTATATAAAAGAAAGAAACTGTACTATTTATCCGTTTACTCGCTTATTTCCGTATTAAGTAGATAAATAGTTAAGCGCTTACCTACTTATTAGTCTATATATTACGTCGAGTAGTAAATAACCCTTTAGCCTATTAAATATATTAAATATATTAAAGTTTATAGAGAACTTTAATTATAATATTACCCCTCTTTTTTAATCTTTTTTATCCTTAAAGATAACCTTATATCTTCTCGTTAAATAAAGTAACGTAATAACTTATAGGAATAGGTTATCTTTAAAGGTCTTATAACTATAATTATTTATATACACTACGCGATACGTTAAACCGAATATCGATTATCCTTTTTATCGAAGAAATATAGAGAGTATATTAAAACTAGGAAAAAATACGAGTCTTTAAAATCGGTCGTTAGTTTCTCCGGTATTAATAAGGCTCTAGAACGTTTAGAACGCGAGGAGGAAATAATTAAAATTACGTAGGAAATAGCTAACGAGGCCGTTACTACGGCGAACGAAATTATTTATTAAAAGAATACGAAGCTAAAGAGACTTCGTTAATAAAAGAAATTCTTAAAGGAACGTAAATAAAAGATATTCGATAAAGATTTTACGGATATAAAGGAATTAAAACGCCTAGAAGAACTTAAGAAGTTCGGTAAAATAAAGTATATAGTATCCGATACTCTTTACCTCGATAATTTTATTTCTCCGAGATTTTTTTCATTTAGAACCTACGATTAGCTTTTTTAGGCCGTAGTTCCCGAAACTTCTTTAAGAGTTCCTAGTAGTTAATAAGGTTCGTCCGTAATTCCTATATATTCTCCGACTCTTCGTATTCTTTTTATTTAACGAGGTAGTTTTAATTTTTAATATTTAGAATCCTTTCTACCTCGAACTCCGTTTCTTTAATATAAAAATAAAAGGTATCTTATAAGGGTATTATAAAGTCCGCTAGTTCTAGTAAAGAGACGTAGAATATTAAATATACTTTAACGTCGGCTAGAAGATTTAGTTTATAGTTAATTAGTCTTTTAATCTTCCTAATCGAAAATAATCTAATTTTAACGTAGTTTAGTTTCTTATTTAGTCTCTTACTCTTTATATTTTTCGTTAAAAAGTATACTTTATCCCCCTCCTTTAACTAAGGATATTCTTTTCGATATTTATTTACCGTCTTTTTAGTCCGAGTATTCGTTTTATTAATTTAGATTTATATATCTTTATATAATATCTTTATATTAACGGTATGAATTAAGGTCTTTTATATATTTAGTCCTTCTTTAGGTCCGAGGAATATATTAATATATTTATTATAATTCGCGAAGAATAGTATAAGTTTCGTTATATTAAACTAGTTATTATTAAACGCTAGTTAAGCCATAAATAGAAACCTTAACTAATTATTCTATTTTTTATTAACGTAATATCGTAAATATATCTCTATTATCTAGTTTATCCGCTTTATTTATCTATTTATTTACGGATAATATACGATCGATATTCGTAACTTAGTTTTAATTATACTAACTAGTATCTTCTAGTAATTAAATATAAACTATTTATCTCTATTAGAGGTAATTAATTTAAAGATACTATAATCCCTAACTAGTCGGTCTAGTAGTACGAAGACGATTTACTCGGCTTTATAAATTTCCTTAATTAATATTATTATAACGTAATTATTAAGTTTATTATAAATTATTATAATAGAGTTAAAGGCCTTTATTATAATAGGGTCTTTCGACTTTAATAACTTAATAACGAAGTCTATTATAATATCGTCCTAGGGTATCTCCGGCACCGGGGCGAACTAGATTTAACTATATTTAATATATCTCGTAGACTTATTCTATTAATATTCGATATATTCCTTAATATATTTCTCGACGTATAACCTTAGTCCTAGCGCGTCGTATTCTTTATAGATAAATTCTATAATCTTAATAACTCTAGGATATCCTTAGGCTAGATTATTATAGTAATCTTAAATAATTTCCTTAAGATATCCTTTAAGAAAATACGTTTTTTTATTATATTCTAATAATTTAGCTTTTAGTTATTAATTTCTTAGTATTTTAATTAAAATATTATTTTTATATCTTATCCGGATACTATTAATAATTCCGGGAATAAAGATATATAGCGTCGCTACTAGTTACCGTACTAGGACTAGCGATTTATCCTATTATTAAATAAGGACTAGTTATATAACTACGTCTTTCTCCTTTATATAGTCTCCTCGTTTATTAAATATATTAGCGCGACCGTTATCCTTTCTTAAAATATAGAAGATCTTGAATTTATATTATTCTAATAATTCTAATTATTTAACTTATCTTCGATTTAACTATTTTATCGTCGTAAAGTTAAGAAGATTTTTATAGTTTATAAAAATAATAAGGTCCGAGTAACTTTCTACGTACACCCTCTATTATTCTAATAAGGATACTACTACTAGTAATTCCTTATTATAGATATTATAGTTTTATTCTACCGATAATATTTTCCTAGAATAATATATAATAGGGTATTATTTATCGTCTTTTTATTAGAGTATATAAGCGCCTATTATTAAATTTAAAGTATCGGTTTCGATTCGAGCTAGTTCGTTACTCCGAAAGGAATATAATACCGGCGGCCCCTTATAGGCCTCTTTAAATACCTCGAAAGATCGTTATTATTCTTATTCTTATTAGAAAGCGATATCTTTCTTTATAATATTTATTAGTAGTAAGGCCTTCTTAAAGTAGTCCTTAATAAACCTTTTATTAAAATTTATAAATCCTAAGAAACTTTATACCGTCTTAATATTATATAATATAAGTTATTCCTTAATACTCCTAATCTTTTTAGGGCTTATATAAATACCTTTAATATTAATTATAAATTTAAGGAATTTAATTAATTCCTTATAAAACTCGTACTTTTCTAGTTTAAAGAGAAGTCTAGCTAGTAATAAATAGATTAGGATATCCTATATATATTAGATATATTCTTCCTTATTAATAAAATAAATTAAGATATTATCGAGGTATATAATTACCGTTATATCTAGGTATATTTATATAATATTATTAATTAATATCTAGTAGGTTACTAGTGCGTTAATAAATCCGAAGGGTATTATTAAATATTCGTAATAACCGTATTTAGTTTTAAAAGTAATCTTCTACTCCTCGCCTTTTTTTATTCGAATTAAATTATACGCGCCTCGAAGATCTAGTCGTATAAAGATTTTTATTATCGTAAGCCGATTTTATAGCTCGTTAATATTCAGTAGAGGGTACCGATTCTTTACTATAATATCGTTTAACTTTCGGTAATCTATATATAGTCGTAGACTTTTATTCTTTTTCGCTATAAAGAGGATTAAATAACTTACTAGTAATTTAGATTCTCGAATAAATTCTTTCTTAAAGTTCTCGTCGATATACCCGCGAAATACTCCGAGTTTCTTTTTTAATAAAGTGTAAATAGGTCTAAATATCGGTTATTTATTAAATTCGAGTTCGATCTTATAATCCTATAGTTAATATTTAAATAATCTCTTTTTAAAAGAGGTACTTTTATTATTAATACTCTTTAAGGATATTAGGAGGTTCGTCTTTATTTTTATAAACTTTAATTTATTCGCCCTATTAACCTCTTTAACTAGTATATATCGAGTCGGATCCTTATATAAAGTTATCCTTATTCGAAGATAAAGTATTATAAATTTCGACCGGGCTACGGTTTAACTTCTTATCTATAACTATCCTCTATAGGCGTATAAATATTATACTAGCGACGTCTTTAATACGCGGAAATATAAATACTCCCTTCTTTTAATCGATTATTAAATTATATTTTTTTAATTAAAGTATCCCTAGAATAATATAATAAATAGTTATTTTTATTATATCGAAGGTAATTTCCTTATGATAGTATTAAATAATAATTAATAACGGGAACGTTTCTTTATTTACTCTTCCTATTAATAACTTCGACCCGTCGGTTAATTAAAGCTTATATTATTCCTTCTTTTCTCGAATTAATAAGTTAATTACTTAAATTATTATTCGAGATATAAAGTTATTAATTATTTTTAAATCTATTATTATAACGACTTTATATCCGTTAACTCTTACCGGTATCCGTATATATATACCGTATTAAATTAAATATAGATATCGTTCTAGGGTTAATACGTTAATCTCTTTATATTTCCTCTTAATATAAGAGACTAGTCTTTTCCCGATAAAGATAAGAATCTATAATACTCTTTAGACTCGAAATACCTTTCGTAATCTTCGGTTAAATAATAGTATTATTCGTCCTAATTATAGTATTTCGTCTTTTTACTATATCCTATCTAGTTTCGTAACTATAATTATTATTCTTTATTATAGCCCGGGAAGACTTAATTCTCCCTTTTTTTAACTAAATACTACGAATAATTATCTCTAGCGTAGTTATTTCATTAACTATAACTATATCTTAGTTTTACGATATACTTTCGCTCTCTTAAGTTATCGTAATAATATTTATAATATTCGTTTACGTATACTAACTAGTGTATTTCCTTATATCGTAGGTAATATTTATTATAGGTATAATTAATTCTAATAGGTTATCTTTTCTCTTTCTTCTTTTCTTCGGGTTTCTCTTTTAATACGATAAATTAAGTTCTAAAGTTATCGAGATAATCTACTACCTAAAGTTATTCTTTAGAACTTATTATATTTTATTTTTATTCTTATCCTTCCTCCGAGTTTTCCTTTAAAGTTTTATTATTATTATTATCTAGTTCTTCGAGCTCTCGAATTCTTTAAACGACCTCTTCTTTAATATTTCCCTACTTCTTTAATAAATCGTTAAATATAATATCGTTTTATATTAAATCCTTAAGGGACCCGGCTATATTATCCGGTATCTCCTTCTTAAGTATATTTAATTATTATCGATTTATTATATTTTTCGAATAATAGTTCCTAGCGATATAGCCCGGTTTATTATAATTATAGTAATTTATTATTTTCTTACCCCTTTATTACTATTTACCCCTTTTTTAAAATCCTCTTATAGGTTCTTTCTTAATAAAATCGAGTTTTATTAATATATAATTATACGGGTCAGGTTTTTTATAGTGGTAACGACTAGTCGAATTATATCCATTACCGTAAACTCTTAAACGTTTTTATCCGTTAACTTCTCCGTTATAATATTTCTTTATTACTCGTTTATATAGCTTATCGTTAATCTTAATTATTTATTTTACGAGTATATCGAGGTCCTTTATAACGACTCCTACTCGTATAAGTTCGTTTTTTATATTATCTTTTAGACCTCGTCGATATATCGTTATAAATATAATATCGTCCTAGTCCGTTAATATTATATAATATTAAAACTACGCCGAGTAATCGGACGTAGACCTCCGTTATACTAAGTATTGAATAACGCGGACTATTATACTACTCTCGTTAGATAGTTTAAATATATAGTGAATTTTAGTTTTAAACCTAGAGAAATTCTTTATCTAAAGCTTTACTAATAAGTTATCGGTATTATTTACTACTTTTATATAACGCTTTAAAAATAATTTAACCTATTTCTACGTATTACCTCTTATATAGGTTATTACGAAGGTTATTTATTTAATAATTAATATAGTATTCTCGTTAAATATAAAGAATAGTTAGAGTTATAATAACTAGTCGTTAAACTTTTCGCGCTCTTTATAGTAATAATCTAGGCGGGCGACCTTAATACGGTCCTCTTCTTTTATAATATTACGTCTTCTAGTACCGTCTTAGGTATTTAGGGCTAGGGCCTTTATTAATTCTAAAATACTTATCTTAAAGATATTTAAAATATTAAGACTCTCCGTTTAATACTTTAATATAACGTCGATAGGACCTAAGTTAGTACTCGTAGAGAGGAGTATTAAGGATTAAAGGATAATAAATTTCATATTAATATAAAATAAAACTAAATAAATTCGATAAACTTAATTAATAATTTAATAAACGTCTATATTTAGAATCTATAATTAAAAGTCTTAAAGGAAGTTAAGTACGAAGCTCCTATTTATAGAGAAAAGTACGTAGTCTATATAGAAGAAAGAAACTATACTACTCATCCGTTTACTCGCTTATTTCCGTATTAAGTAGATAAGCGGTTAAGCGCTCACCTATTTATTAATCTATATACTACGTCGAGTAGTAAGTAACCCCTTGACCTACCAAGTATACTAAGTATACTAAGGCTCGTGGAGAACTTTGATCGTAACACGATAACCCGACGCCGGCGTTATTAGTTAACTCTAATCTCTCTTTATTAATCGACCCGAGACTATTTAACGAGTCCGACCTATAGCCTATTATTCTTCCGTTATAATACGTAATAGTTCCGCGTCCGTAGTTAGATAACTAGTAATATAAAACTACTTTTTAGTAGTTTAGAGCCTAAAAGGTAGTTCACTAATCTATATAAAACGGGATAAGAGTTTATTATATATAAACTTATAGATAAACGAATTAAATATATTATATTTATAGAATACTCTTAAGCTTCACGTCTATATATATAATATATATAGAAATCTCTTTATTTTATAGGTAAACCGCTAGGCCCTAAGACTATACTTTTAGAGTAAATCTATATAACCTATAATTAACTCGTAATAATAATAGGATTTTGGTATAGATTGAAATAAACCTCTAATTAATATAGGTATCTAGATTTTTACCTTCGTTCCTTCGATTTAAAACTCTAATTTTGGCTCTTTAAAAGAGAGTATTAAAACTAGAGCTCTACGAAGAGTTAAAAACTTCTAACATTTAATCTAATTTCTATTTATACCTAGATTCTTTAAATAATAATATTAAGTTTACTAGAACGATAGCTAGTAACTCCTTTAAGAATTTTAATTAATTTACTCTATAAACGGTCCAAAGAAAAAATAACCTCTCGTCGATTTAATAATATAAAGCGAACGGAGTAGAATAAGACTAATATAGAGAGAAACTATTAGTGTATATTTATAAAAGCCGTTATCTTTTATAATTAGTTATTACTAATACGAGTAAAGATAAAAGACTCGGAATCGTAATAAAAACATCGTAGGTATAATTTAAAATTAACGCGGATAACCTTTATATATAAGAAAAACTAGACGAAAAGAAGTACTTATTCTCGAAAAATTTAAATAATCTTTCGATTAACTAGTTTAAAGATTTATATAATAATATTAATAAATTATTTATAGTTATCTAGAAGGCCCCGTTTTAATTAGAACTCTTAATATAAAATAGAGAAGAGTTTATACACACTACTCGCTCTTATTAATTCGACGTTTAGTTAATTACCTAATAAGTTTCTAGAATTTCCTAGACCGGAAGTTAGTTTTATAGTAAAGATTAACGACCTACACTAAGATAACGTTAAATTAACTCGCGAAATTAATAAATAGGAATATCGGGTTATTATAGAGTCGGAAAAGAGACGAGTAATTAAATTAAAAATTAGTAAACTAAAAGTTACTATCTAGTAACTATAGATAGATAATAGAAAATTTAAAAAGTATATAAATAAGTAGAAGTTAATATTTAAGGAATTAAAGAGTAATATAAATAAATACTATAGAGAAATGAATAAGATTTTTATAGTTCTAGATTAGGTAAAATCGGAGCTAATTTATACCTCTATAAAAAAGTACCTCGGATAGGGAGTTTTATACCCATTTATAAACGAGTAAATCTGAGTATAAATATAGTAGATATTATTATAACTAGTTAATAGAGCTTTATATCTAACTTCCAAAATCTATATTATATATATATAATCTCCTATAGACTTTCGATGAGACTAAGTTTATATACTATACTAGGAATTCTCGAGTCTTCTATTCAAAGATTTTAAATTATTTAATTATCCTCTTAGGCGACCTGAAAATCTCTTAAGACTAGGTTTAAATATATAGTTAGTAATAGTATACAAGAATCTACTAACCGATTAATTAGATTATCCGTTCTAGAAATCCCGAAAATAGATACCCGCCCCTCTACTCTTGGCTCCGATAATGATAATGATAATAATAATAATAATAACGATGATATATAGGCTCCTACTACTCTAGTCTCGCTAGTAGTCTTTAAAGTAGATACTAATTATATATAAGCTACTCTTGGCTCCCCTAATCTACTTTTAACTCCTCTACTCTAGTTCTAACTCCTCTAATTCATTTCCGACTCCTCTACTCCGTTTCTGGCTCCCCCGCTCTATTTTTAGCTCCCTTAATCTATTTCTAACTCCCCCGCTCCACTTCTGGCTCCCCGAATCCACTTCTACCTACCCTACTCTATTCTTGGCTTACGTAGTTATACCTAGCTCCCTAATCTCGCTCCTAACCCCGCTCTCTCTACTCGAGATCTAAGATAGGAATCTCCTAACTAATTTTACACCTAGACACTTGACCGGTCTTAGTTAATTTACGATAATTAATTTATAGTAGAGGGACTTTCATTCTCGGTATTAATAGTTAAGAATAGTCCACGTTAGATTATATTAAGTAAGCGGAGGTACAGTTTTATTAGAAAAATATTTCTATAATATTAAACTAAGGTGTAGTAATAATAGATAATTTTTAATAAACGTTTAACGTAAAATACGAAATATTAAATAAGAGGTAGTATTCGCTAGAAAATTTCGCTCGGAAGAGATTAATAAGAGCCGCGAGGCGTTGCTGTAAAGCGTAAATAATAGTGTATTATAACGGAACGCTTATAGAGCGCTCCTAACGAGTGTTAAAGCCGAATGGCTCTCTGTTTTATTCTCCCTGATTTTGATAGTTACGGAATGAATGTTAATGAGGTTTGATATTAGTATTGGTATCGATTTTGGAGCTACTGATGCGGTCGGATATTGATGATTTCTTCCGTTAATTATTTTCGGATTAGCTGAGGAATCGCTGTTTCTAATCCCCTTCTACTGTATCCTGTTTTCTACGCAGCTACGGCCGGTGTCGATTGTCGCTGATATTATTGAATAGCCTATTGGACCGCGCTGGCTATCATTACTTGAACTGCGGAGGACGGGATCATGTTAGCTTGAGTTGGCTGACCAGCTCCTGGTTGGGTGACTCCTGGCTGGGTGGCTCCTGGCTGGGTAACTCCTGCTTGAGGAACCGCTGGCTGGCTTACTGCTGGTTGAGCGACGCCTGGCTGCATAAATCCTGGTTGAGTGACACCTGGTTGAACGAATCCTGGTTGAGCGACTCCTGGTTGAGTGACTCCTGGCTGAGCCAATCCTGGTTGAACGATTCCTGGTTAAGAAAATCCTGGTTGGCCGATTGTAAATTGAGCCGCTTTTGCCGCTTTAAATTAGTTATTCTTAATTCGCTATATTACCTTCATTTCTCCGTTAAAGAGTCCAGCTTCTATTTATAATATTATAAAAACTTTTCGTCCTTCGAATTCGATTATTTTACGGTACGGTAGATAATTTAAAAGATCTTAATTAATCCGTACCTAATTAACTATCTTAATAAAATTACTTCGCGATAGAAAACTAGATTCAATACTATTATTTCCAGTGTTTAATTTAATCTTAGAATTATTACTAGTACTATTAGTATTACTAGTACTAGATTCAGTATTACTACTATTACTAGTATTAATAGTAGAATTAAATTAGGGCTCCTCGGTCTCTAAAAGTTATAAAGACTCTTTATTAATATTAGTATATTATTAAACCTATATTTTAAATAAACTATAATCCTCGTAGAATTTTTATATTATAATATAAAGAGTTTTAAAAATAGCGGCCAGCTCCTTTTTTCGTTTAGGATTAATTATATCTCTATATATCATTTTTAGTATTTACGTATTCTAGTATTTATCTTAGAGGTATTTTAGAGGAAATTTTCTACGACCTAGATTATAATCTTTCTCTTTATTATAGACTTCGATATTATTATTAATCTTTTCGATAAAAACGAGTGTTTTTTAATTAAAGGGGTCGATTTATAACCGGTAAATATTTCCTATAAAGAGTATTATATTTTAAAATATTTTATATAATTTCTTAGGCCTCTCTATTTCCTCCGGTGCGATAATAGATAAATTAAATTTATCTCGGGTATTATTTAAAACTATATTATAATTAGTTTATTTACTTTTAATTTAGAGTTTTTATTTACTTTATTATACCTAGTTAACTTTTTCCTTCTATTCTATAAACTACTTATTAAGATAAATAAAAATAGAAAATTATTTATAAATTTATATTATTATAACTTTGTCCGTATAATGAAATTATCTAAGCGCCTTATCCGGGCTATTATTAATAATTTAATCGATTTTATAATATTATTACTCACGAAGTTAACTTTAATTTAACTCTTCGATTAAATTAAATAATTCGAGAGCGACTTTCGCCCCTCGTTTAAACGATTTTATTTATCGCGTAGTAACGGGGTTTTAATTAAACTCTTAATTTATAATAATATTAAAACTTCTACTCGCGGTATTATTAGAGGTACTATTTATATTATTATTAATATTTTTATTTAATATATTATTCACCGAACTTTATATATTATTATTTATAACTATATTATTAGTAGAGATTCTAGTTAAGGTACTAGATATATTTAAAAGGGTAGGGTATTAGATATTATTACTATTCGGGAGTCTTAAGCTCATAATTAAAAAAGTTATAGAATAGAGTCAACGGCTTTGGATTTATCCTATAATTAAATTAATTAATTTTAACTACGAACGTGTTTCGGATTAAATAATTTCTAGTAACGAAATATACTATTAAGTCGACGGAGCTTTGAATCTCTATTAAAATGAAATATATAGAAATATAAGAATATAAAGGGGGTATTTATAGATAATGAAAAGAGTAAACTAATTAATTTATACTTTTATAAACACCGGCTTTAGTTAGGTTATCGGTATAATTAATTCTAACTATATTTAAATCCAAAATATACTCCTTAAAAAGAGTATCTATAATAGGCGCCTATAAATCTAGAACGGGTACTAGACTTATATAATTAATAAAGAATATATTTCTCCTCGCTATTCCTATTTACTATACTATGAATATGAAAAGAATAAAGTTTTTAATACTATTAATACTATATATTATTATAATATATATATTCTAGACTTATAGCGAATAAGTTAATATATTTTCCTTAATTATATAGACGAAATCCTAGAGACTATTAATATCGAAATCGATATATTATAGAATTTAACAAGTATTAATATTAATATAAAAGTATTTATTGATAATACGGAAACACTTTCTAGTATAGACCTTAATACTACTCTAGGAAAAGATACGATAGTAATTATATCGAGTAGATTTAGCGGTTATATTAAGTCTATATCTATAATTATTTAATTACTAAAAGTAGGGCCGTCGGTTAAGATATAAATAGACTTTTTTATACTTATAAACTTATCTTAACCTAGTTATTATAATTTAACTAATTTAAATCTAATAGTAAATTAATTATCGGGTTTAAAATAGTTAAATAATAGTCTCTAGGCGACTAGTAATTTAAAATTAATAATATAAACCTCTTTTTTTTTATTCTTTAGAAAGGCGTCGGTAAGGAAAATATAAAAAAAAGATATTAATTTACTTATTATCCTAGGCTATATTATTAGAATATTCCTATAAATAGACTATAGTGAAAATAGAACCTAGATAATATAAAAGAAATTTCGACGGGCTATATAATAATTAAAAATAAAATAAAAACGTCTTTTATCTAGGAGTTTAAATATAAATACCGGTTATTAAATAAAAACTACGAGGCGTAGATACCTATATATAGGGTAAATATAATATAAATAAAATATAACTACGCCGTCTAAGTTTATATAAAATAGTACGGTTAAGAGATATCGCTAGAACTAATTATTAATTATACGTTATTCGCTCTTTAATAACTAGTTAGATTAAATTCTTCCGATATTAATATTTTTTTATTCGAGTAAAACCCTACGTCTAAAACCTAGGGCTTAGTTATTATATCTAAAATTCAATTTAAATATTTCACCGCTACCGTTCTTATAATATAGAAAGTATAGTTAATAATAATAATTAGTTCCTAATTAAGCGCCTTTTTTTTATAGGATTTATTTATTATTTATATACGAAGCCCCCTCGATCGGCGATCTCCGTAAAATAGGAGGCCTAAAGATCGTAAATACTCTTCTTTTATTAACGATCTTTTCGTTAATTTTCTATATACAGTTTTCCTTAGACCCGCTAAACTCTATTATTTCTATTTATACTCTATCCTCTCCTACTACTCCTCCTCCTCCTACTTCTCTTTCCTCCTCGTTTTTATTATCGTCCCTCTCTTTATTTATTATCTCAAAGTCTTTGGGACACCGGCGGAAAGGGGGTAGAATAAAATTTATTTAATAAATAACTTATAAACAGTCTATATTATAGCGATTTAAATATTAACTTATAATATTTTACTCCGGTAGAGGCTATCCGGGTCGATCGATCGATTTATAAATATAGTATTTATTATTATAGTAAATAACTATATATATTTCTACTCTTATTAGCCGGGCTAGTCAATTTCCCTTTTTAAACTAACTTTTATATCGTTTATAAAACTTCTCATGTATAGCGCGTCGGTCGTTTCGTTAAATTACTATAATATAGATATAAGGGTACGTATAGCCTACTCGAATCTATTTAACGTAGTAGATTAATAGCGCTATCTCGTATCGTAAAGATTTAAATTAGTATTTAATAAAACTATAAATAAATCCTTCGTCGACGGATAGTATTTAATTAATAATATATCTTCTTCACGTCGAAAGCGGGCTATATATATCAAGGGATCTAGATAATAAACCTCGTTTTAATAATATTAGAAGTAAATATCTCTAGATCTAGATACCTTTCGGTTAAATATAAATTAATAACTATAACTTAACTTTAAATAATAATATTTAATTAATTTATACTATTAAAAGTTATAAACGTTACCTAGATATATATAATTACCGCCGGAGTTATTTTTAATTTAGTTTTAATAATTAGAGCCGCGTCCTCTTTCGTCCGATTTTGTCGACTTTATAGTATATTACTCGTGAGGCGTTTCCTTTACTTTAATATTCTAGGGCGGTATTATTTCTTCGAATTATATACTCGAGTTTAAATATTATTATACCTTCTCTATTTAGTCGTTAATATATTTTGTAATATATTTAGAGTATTCTCTACTAGAGAGCTAGGTACTCGGACGGGGACTTTATTATTAATTAATATAATATTTTTATACTTCGGCTATTACCTAAGCTTTATTAATAATATATTAAATCTTTCTATCATTAACTACTAGCGAATCCGTGCTTCGACTAGAGTTATATTCGTTTTTCTCGGTTTATTTCACGCTATCGTTAATATAGCTAGCGTTATAAACTCGAAATTATTCAATATTTCTAACTAATTAATCGGGTTTATAATAAAATTATAATTCTTCTAGAAATAATATAGAGATTATTATATTCCCTTAGGCTATAATCTCTACTAGCGCGTTTATTTTTTAGTCGCTACAATTATTCCGATTACTCTCTTATAAACTTTTTTTATATAGTTATTAAGTTATAATATAAACTATTAATTATACTTTTTAGAAATATATTACCTCGCGCTCGAAGTTACTATATCTATATATATATATTTCGACTAGTATCTTTCTCGCTACCTCTATCTTATAGTACCTCGTTATTTTATATCGGAACTTTAGTTTCCGGAGGGGCCATTTACGAGCTCTAATATCGAAATACTATAATAGTATTAAGATAATTATCGATATTTTAAAATTACTAAATATTAGAGCTAGCTAGTATATAAATATATAAATACCTTTTATTAGTTTTTAATCTTTCCTATAGAGTTACCCTTTTATAATCGCTTCGTGGGAAAATAAAAAAGGCGTTACTAGTTTTAATCTTTTTATAGAATTAAGGAAAGGCTTAATATAGAAGTTATATATTTATACCGAGTACTATAGGGAACGCCCTAGGAAGGGAATAAATAGGATTTTAAATAAACGTTCTAGAATAATTATTAACTTTATTAAACCCTAGGATATATTATACGAATCGATTAAGTAGGGGGGTAAGAGCACCGCCGTTAATTATTATAAATCTCACGAAACATTATCCGAGTTAATAGAGGAAGATATTAAGAATATTAAACTAATTAAATTCGGTTATAAATATTACGAAAGCGAGTCTTAAAGGTTTATTTTTTATCTAGTAATTTTTAATAGACCCTACGACACGGGAATTCCTATTAGCGATTATAAAAAAATCTTGATAATTACTATTAGATTCGGTATCGTCGCGTAACTACTATATTTAAAATAACTAGTACGGGGTTTAAATAATTATTAAATTTAAATATAGGAAATATACTTGATTTAGTAATTATAAAATTTTAGTAAATTTATTAATCTCTACCGCCGATAAAGCGTTAATAAAGTTTTAGATAATCGAAAATTAATAAATAAACTAATAGATAGAGTCTTAAAAGAAGATATTAATATTAATTATTATATAAATATTTTTATTTAAATAAACGAGATATATCCTTCTAACTAGAATTAGATATTCTATATCGATATATATTATAAATTAAGAGATTTCGCGAAAGACTCTATAACGATAGGTAGGTACGGCCGTTTTATTTATAAAAAGAGTATAATAGACTTATTAAAATTACTAGATAATTAATTAATCCCTCGATTAACTAGTAGGAAGGAGACTACGCTAGTTATTAATAAATTTGGACTTATATTTTTAAATAATAAATTTATATTTCCTAGTATCCGTAAATAAATAAATACGGGACGAATTACGGGACCTTATATAATCCCGTCTAAATAAAATAATACTACTCGAACTAGACTATTAACCTACCGAAAAACGACGTTTCTAGAACTATATAGAAAATAAAATAGGGGTATAGGTTCGGGTAGCGGATAATTAATTATAAAGTATCTTTACGGTAAATTATTCCGAGGTATTAATTCTAGATTTAATAATAGTAGGTTTTTTATAGAGTATTTATATTATTATCCGTACTCCTAAATCTTATTAAGAGTAATTAAATTCGCTAAATTATTAAATAAATAATCTAGTCTTGAGTATAGAGACTTTAGTAATTAATATTGATAAGATATATATTTAGTATAATATAATATATAGTTTACGAGATTATACTTTTTAAAGCTTAATATAATATCCCTTTTATAGTAGGAGATATTAAAAAATATTATCTTTAATATTCCCGTCCCCTAGGTCGATACCCTAGTAATTTAATAAAATGAATTCTATATCTACTCGAGCCTTCGACCTCTCTTCGAGAGTATAATCGAAGTTTACTAGTATATCTTTTATATTTATATAGAGTTTAATAATTTTCTTTAAGAATTTTATTTTAACTACGCGAGTGTTTTTATAATATATTAGTTTTTATAATAAGAAGCCGTTTACCTTCGTAAACTCTATTACTCGTTTTAATAATATTATTAATTAATATTTTTTAGATATTTTAAATTAGTGAGGTAGTTTTTTATAAAATAATATTATCTCTTTATATTTTATAATTCGATTATCTAGAGTATTAATATTACCTACTCTATTAGATCTAGGACGTTAATAAAAGATTAAATGAATTATTGTTTACTATTAAGTCCTAGTACCTTAAAAGGTTATATAGTAATTAGTAGTCTTTTTATTCCTTATAATTCGGGGTACCTCTAGACTCCCTTTATATTAATAGTTACGACGGGTCGGAGGACTTATATCGCTATCTAGTAAATTACTTATAACGGTATAGAGTTCCGATATATCGGGTAAAAGTATAATATCTATAATCTCCGAGGAAGTATTTATAATAGAGTACTAGGGTCGCTCTAGATAATATAATATAACTATTATTTCTTCACGGAGCGAACGAAGGAAAGTAATTATAAAAGAGGGTATAGTATATATTTAATAACGCGGCTCGCTTTTAAATATTTAAAAGTATCTATTTATAGATCCCGAACGAAATTAGTATCACCGGGTCCAAATAAATTATAAATAGTAACGGTAGAAAATTATTATAATTCTAGCCTTATATTTTTACCGTAATTAGAGTAGTTAATATATTATAAAATAAACCCTCGCTCTCGTAGGCCGGGTATTATCTACTTTTTATATAATAAATAGAGTTATTTATAAAATAAGTCTCTATAGGGTCTCTAAATTATTAAAATATCGTATAAATCTTAAACGTCGAGTATATTTATATAGGCGTTTACTTCCTATTCTCGCTTTATTTAATTTAATTAACTTAACTTTTTATAAATACGAGAGAGTAGAGGTAGTCGCTTATTTAATTATATATTTTATTAATATTAATATACTTATACTCTCTGAAAGAACTATACGAAATTATATAGTAGTATATATTTATAATATTATTACAAAAGCGGATAATAGCTCTTCGATTTATATTCTACCCTCTTAAGTATTATGAAGTCCTAAGGAGTATTAATTTTTAATAAAGTATTACTAAGAGCCTAAAGTATATAAACTATTATTAATATATTCTAAATAAACTATCTATTAGTATTTATATATATTGATTTAATAATAAGATCTACTTAATTACGTGTACCCTAGTACTATAAATAGATTATAGTAGTACCTTTATATTAATATATCCTAAGAAAGTTCAAAAGTTAATTCATTTGAGTTTATAAGGTTAGGGTACATTAAACCTTATTAAGATATATTTGTAACATTAAGTAAATATAGTTCACGAGTAACTACTACGTAATATATAATATAGTACCGAGAACGAAGTCACGTGATCTTTAGGCTACGTTATGAATTGAATTCTTTTACGTTAATATTAAAACTTTATTATTTAGAATATAAGTTAAAGATCCCGGTTATTATTCGTTTTAATTACTATTAATCGTAATTATATTAAGTTCATTTTAATATTAAAATAAGTTAGTTATTTTAATTATATACTTATTGAGGGAGGATATTTCGGGGCTTTAACTATATTTATATTAAAACGTAAATAACCGAATATACGAGTTCGAGGGTAGCGCTATATATTAGCCTCGAAAGTTATTAATAAAATTATATTTATACTATATCCGGATAAAGTCTATAATACCTTTACTAAATAAACGACGAGAATATAGAGAGGAAGTAACTCCTAATTATAATTTCTTTCACGGGACGTCGTAGGTCCAAGTAATTAATAAGAATAATTATAAAAGAGTAATAAAGGGGTTTAAAAATCAATTAATATTAAATTAAGAGTTACTTCAAATAATAAAATTATATAAAAGCCCAAAGTTTAATACTAGTGAGTAAATATAACTTAATAAGAATATTAATTATTAAAGCGGTAGCCTAAAAAATATTGAAATTTAATATATTAAGAGAAATAAAAGACGTTATAAAGTTTATTATCGACGAAGGAGTTTATATAAAATTTAAAATAAATTATTATAAATACGTCGCTAAGAAAACTATAATAACCGCTAATCTATAAACTCTTAATTTATTTAAAAACTCGAAGGTTAAATTTCTTAACGATTTCTTCACTATCGCCGTTATAAAATACCGAGTATATAACTCTAGTTTTACTTTTTCTCTTATATAATTTAGAATTTATTCTACCTTAACGACCTAGGATATAAAGAGTATTATTAATTATATATAAACTCCCCGTTATTAAAATATATAGAGTATTTTCTTATACCCCGATCTTTCTCGTAAACTTTAAAATACTCTCGATACTTAATACTTTCTATACTTTAGATCTCGGATAGGCCCTTTTTTAAAATTTTATATACTCGTTAAAAAGGGAAAATTACGAATCTAAAACCGAATTAATCTTATCTCCGTTAATAGCGAGATTTACGGACTATTATTTACGTTTCGTATATATTAATAAGTTATAAAAATAACGTACTATATCGATATATAATATTATAGGAGAGAGTAAATTAGGGGTTTTAAAAAAGCGACCCGATCTCGATAACTAGAATAATAACTAAAAATAAAGATTTAATAAATAGAGTTATTCGGTATTAATATATTATTAGATATAAGCGAGCCGGTTAAATTCCGCTCTATATTAGAACTCGTTTAAGCGAACTACTATATATAAATTCCGAGACTAAGTTTATTATATACTTTATCGAGAAACTATACGAGATTATTATCTAAAATTAACTAAAATCGTCTTAATTAAGAGAATACTTATACTCTTTAAATTATATTATATAATAAGAGTATAATATTACCTTATAACGCTCTTTACTATAAGAAATTATTATTAATAATATAAATTAAAGAGAAATTTAGTAGCTAAACCTCCGGCTTTAATTATAAAATATTGACTAAGAGATTTAAATAAACCTCGACGAATTTTAATATAACTCCTTTTTTGACTACTCGATTTTAAGGTACTATAGTTACTATATTCTACTATAGGGTTGAAAATATAGAGGCGCCGGTTTTAAAGATTCCTATTTTATACTAGGCGATATTCTCGAGAGACGGGTTAAGTTAATATATATAATTTTTATTAATTAACGTGATCGCCGTTATAATAAGTTTTAATATAATATTTATTATATTATATTTATTATTTTAATAGGTTTTATATATTATTACGTTAACTCCCTCTTTAATAAATATATAAAAAGATACTAGTATAAGGAATTAAAAGTATCGAGGTATATTTTAAAAATTCTTTATAAAGGATTATAAAGCTTTATAAGTCTCGAAGACGTATTTTATAAAAACTTCTTTATTTAAATATCGAAAGTTTATCCGAATTCTCTCTTCGGTATTAATAAAATATAGTGAAGTATAAAGCCTAGTCTTCGCCGGGAAATTAATTATTTTTTCGTATATTCTTAAAAGATACTCGGTATATATATAAATACCGCTTTTTCTCTTAGTCCCCGCTATATATATAATATTAAAACGATTAATATTAGTAATCTCTAACTAGAGTTAATTACGTCCGAGTAATTTAAATAAATATTTATTAATATTATATAATTAAATTACTCTAATTATTTTAGTATCCCGAAAAAGTTAGGTTTACCCCGAATATTAGGTTCGCTACCGATACTCGGTATTAACGGTAATATTACTATTTTAGGCGATATATATAGAGTTTTAATAATAGGCCTAGGTCCTCGACGTCGAGTTTTAAAGAGTTTTAAAATAGTTTATTTATAAATTAAAAACTTAGGTATTAATTAAGATTCCTTTAACCTATTATATAGTTTATAATTTAAAAATACCGTTATTTTATCTATTATCCGGAAAATAATTAAATAATCCGATAACTTATTACTCTAGTTTATTATTATATATTATAAAGAAGTTATTAATTAAGCCGGTATTATAATATTTCTAGAATAACTCGGAAGATAATTTATATAATGGATATTATATTTCGTAATATTTTAATCTAGCTAGATTACCCTTTTTAATAATCTTTTTCGAAAGAAGATTATTAAGACTATTAAACTACTTTATTAGAGATAATTAAATAATATAAGTCCTTCGTTATAGTATTTTTTGGTTATTTTTTCCTACTTTTATTATAAGATTATCCTTTCGCGTCTTTATTAAGTAATTTAAATTTTAATAATTTTAAATTAAAGAGTTCTAAATCCCGCGAAGAAATATGAGTAATATTAATAAAACTTTCCTATTAGTTAATTAAACTTTTATACCTCCTCTAACTTCTTAAAATTATATATTATAATACTTTTAAACTAGTAAATAATTATCTTAATATAGCCGATATTTTATTAATAATAACTAAAAGCGTCTAAAGTAATATTATAATAATCGCGGGCCTTATTTATATTATTTTTAATATATATAATTAAAGTTAGTTTTAAAAGTATAGAGAATCGGTTAATTTTACTAGCTTTATTAAAGGTACTAATATTCTTATAGGATTAAATAAATATTTAGAAGAACTTATATACTTTATCGAACCCTTATCGAATATCTCTCTGTAGAGATATATAGTGGAAAGCGGTAGGTTAAATAAAGATAACCTATATATTTTATATTAGGTAGGTATATATTAAAGTAAATTTTAAATATTTCGCGCTCCCGCTTTCTTAGGACTAATAAGTCGTAAGATTATCTAATTATATAAATATATACTTTATACCTAGTTTAGTTTTATTTAATTCGTAATATATTATAATTAGGTAAATTATAGCCTTAGATATAATAACTACCTTTAATCGTCTAGTATATAGAACTCGCTCGAGATATCTTCTCGCTTCGCTGAAATAACTAGAGAAATAGTGGATTTTACCGCGGAGGACGTTTATTTCGTAAATTTAAATTTACTTTAAAGTCGATATATTTCTTAAATACTAAAGGGTATATTTATTAAATTTATTAAATATAGTTTAAAGCTACTGGCGCCTAAAGAAGATATCGGTATTAAAGAGTAAAAACTCTCCGTAATAACTATTCGATCTTTAATTAATACGCGCAAAATCTAGACACTCTACTTCCGATCTTTATTTATATAACGATATATAGGAGAGGACCCTCTTTCGTAATTTAACTCTCTCTCGTAGTTAAATTCACCGGAAAGCGTGTTTTAATACTTTAATTATTACTATAATATTACTCTTCTAGTTTATTATTAAATAATATAAAGTTAATAAATAAACTATAATAATATAGGTTACTAGTAATATCTTTTAAATATTAATTTCCTCTAGAAATAATAAGACGTTTTTAAATAAAGGTAATATTAACGTTATAATAAAAAAGGAGTATAAAGACTTTAAACTTTAGTTTATAAAAAAGATATAAAGGACGACTTTTACTATTTTAGTTTTTTATTTTATATAATCCTTATCGTGGGTTATTTGTATTAATAACTTCGGGTTTATTAAAATATATTTATTTTTAATTATTAATTAATCTAAATAAATAACCTTAAGTTAATAAAGATCGTAGACTATTTTTTTATATATAATTTTATCCTAGATTACCTCGACCGTATTAATATTTTAGAAAGTAATTTCTCCGTTATCGCCTTAAGTTAATAAAGGCCCTCGGGCTCGTTTTAGGAGATACTCTAGTATTTTAAATTAACCGAGAAAATATAGAAATATTACTAGAGTTTATAAAATAGAATTAATATAATAAAATTAATAAATAAATACGGTTATTATTATTAAAATTTAGTTAAAAGAGCCTACTTAATCGATTATATTATTAAAGATAAATATATTTAGGTACCTAGAGAACGTTAAATTATAATAAATAAATATAGTTAAAGACGTAGAATAATTCTATATAGTAGGATAGACTATATTTATTCGTTTATTTATAACGTTTTATAGTAGAGTTAAATTACTATTTATATCGTTATTATTAATCGTATTTAAAATTAATATAAAGATACCGTTATTAAAGCCCGTCTCGAGTGGGCTTAGTTTATTAGGGTAGTAAAAAGTTAATAAGATTACTCCTATTTTCTTTATCTCTCGATATTTATCGCCGACGTTCGATAAAATATTTTTATTATAAGAGATTAATTTAGGATTAATCTACGCGATAGAGGGAACTTTGTTATTATTTTAATTATATTTATATTTTCTAGAGGCTCTTTAAATTAAGGAGGTCGTATTAATATTTATATAAATTAATTAATATAATTAGGGTCGGGGAGGTTTATATTCGTTTTATAAAAATTAAATTCGTTTACCTTTTCCTCTAGGACACGATTTAAAAGCGAATTATAATATCGCGCTATATATTTTACAAGGATTATACTTTAAAATAAATTTAATCTTTCTATTATATATTTTACTATATTATATATAAAGAGTAAAGTATATATAGGGCTAGTTACTCTTAAAATTAATTATAAAAATTATTCGTATATCGTACTACCTTTACGAGTCTCGTGAGATTAAGAAGAGTCGATATAATTAACTTTAAATATTTCTACGAATATATCTATTTTCTTTAAAGACGCTTTATCCGTATTATTTAATACTTTTATATTTTTAATTATCCGAGCTTTTTCCTAAAGTCTTATATAATAATCTTTAAGTTTAGTATTTACTTATAGGTTCTACCGAGCTATAAGTTCTACTTCGAGTGAATATAGTATATTACGATATTTAATAATAAGTTACTCTAGCTCGGTACTTTTAATATCTTTAAAAATATCTATTTATATAAATTTCGGTTTTTTAGGGGCGGAGAATATAATATAAACTAGATATATAACGAGGTTAATTAATAATTAATAAGGTTAGGATAAACGGGATATAAAGTATAAAAATAATTTAAAATAATATACGCCGATTTTAAATTAGGATTTATATTTTATAAAAGTACTTCGTAGCCTAGGTCTCTTTCTAACCCTTTTAAAGAACGAAGTTCGTATTTATTTTTAACTTTATTATATAGCGACCTCTAAATTATTGAACGTAGACGGATTACGTCTAGTGTTAATTCCCGATATTAATTATTAAGTTATTTAGAGGCCGTCTAAGAAAGGATAATAAAAGAATAAAGTTTTAATATAGTCTTTTCTCGTGCCTAAGGTATAGATTGAAGATATTAATTATTAATAACTAGTAAAGAGAGGTAAAGGCCTAATATATAACTAATAGTAATTAATAAATAAAGTTAATATAATTTAAATAAATAATTATATAGCGGCTGAATCCTATAGAGTTATTACGACGATGACTTTGGACCTATATTATATAAAAATTTTAAGGCTCTATATTATCCGGTCTCTTTAATAATATTTAATTATATAATATATAAACCCGTACCTACTATAATACTTTATTTTAAAAGTGCCTAGCTACGGGATAAATCTCGATAACCACGGAATATTATATATAACTAGATTTTACGGAGCTCGTTATAAAGATTCTTAATAAATAAAACTTTTATAGGCTCTCTACTTACTATTAAATAATTCTATAAATTATTAGAGAAGTTAGAAGATAGCGTCCGTAGGCCTCCTACCCTTAGGTCTCCGCCTAATTTAATTTAATTATAATAATAATCTCGTTCTTCGCGATAAAGTTTATAAATCTTAATTAAGTCACGAACTCTTTATTCTATTTTAGTAATAGTTTATATATTCTTAAATTCCCTCTCGGTTAAATTACGAACCCTTTATTTTAATTTAATAATAATTTATATATTTTTAAACTCCTTCTCGATTAAATTACGAACTCTTTATTCTAGTTTAGTAATAATTTATATATTCTTAAACTCCTTCTCCTTTCGGCGTTACCGGAATCGTATTAAAATATTTAAATTATATTTTCGTTTCCCGTCGCTCGATCTTAAATTAGACTCTAGGTTTATAGGTATTTATATAAAATTATTAAAAGTCCGAAAGTAATAACTACTTTATACTTGGGAGCCTACGACGTTATAAAATAATAAAACTAGCGGTGCGACCGGTATTAAAAATAACACCGAATAAATTAATATTTAATAAATTATTAAGGATTACTAAAGAGTTATTATACTATAAAGGGGGGTAATTAAAAAGTAATTATTATAATTAAAAAGAGATAATAAAGTATACCGACTTATATCCTATAAGAGTATTAAATATAAGGCCTCTATATTAGATATCTTTAACTTAATAAAAGAGATAGAAATAAGAAGTAATAGGAAGTAGTCGGGCTTTATTATATCGACCTCTTTTATAATAAACGGATATTACTACGCTTTAATAGTCTCTAGGCTACTACCTCGACTTAATAATACTACGTATAGAGTTATAATTTAAGAACGTAATCTTTAGCTAGATTTATAATTTAATATTCTAATTTAAATTTATCTAGGAAGTAAATCCGTTTAATTTATTTAAAATAAATTAAAACGTAGTAAATAATAAAGAGGATATAGATCGCTCCCTCGTTAAAATACTCTACCGGACGTATTAATTTAAATAAGATTAAAAATATCGTGAATATTTAACGAGGGATATAAATTTATTATAAAATTCCCGTCGATAACGCTTAAAGGCTTAAAGGAGTTTATATTAAAAAGTAAAAAAATTTAAAGCGCCGAAGTTTACTAACCTTAATTAGAAAGATTTTATTATTATATATTTTTTACTTCTCGCTCCCTAGCTCTTTTCGTCCCTTAATATTAACGATATTATAAATAAAGAAGAATTACTCTAAATTTATATTAAACGTATTCGAGTTATTAATTATTAATAATAGGATATTTTTAGGAATTAAAACGAATGAACTAAATAACCGAATAACGGATATAGTTATAACGAGTATAAATTAAAAGAGGATTAACGACTATTAAAGTATTAATATAAAAGAAGAAGAGATAAGTTAAATAAATATAAAGATAAAGAGTACGATCTTAATAAGATTATAATACATCGGCAAATTTTAAAAGTAAATATTAGTATACTCTAAGCGCTATCAGCCCTGTCAGAAAGCCGTCTACGGGTTTGCGCTGAAACTCCATATTAAATACTGATATAAGGATCAGCAGGATCAGTAAGTCGGGGGTCCGGGTACATTACTTTCAGCAAATAGTATTTACTGTCAGTAGGTTCAGCAGGTTCAGTAACTCGATAAATCGTTAGTAACTTAAATATCAGACGAATAGGCCTATTACATACCCTATAGCATGCGCATTTACATGCGCATTTGCATGCGCCATAATATGGGCCATAGTATGGGCCATAGTATACCCTATAGCATGCGCAATGGCGTGCGCAGCTTGCGCATGCCATTGAATGGCATGTGAACGGCATGCGCAAAGGTATCCTGAATAGCATGCGATATGCGCCCCCCGCAGCAGCCCCTAAAACATCAGACGAAAGCCCCCCATGGCATGCGCAATCATGGCATGCGCCAAGGCATGCGCCATGGTATGCGAAATAATATGGTATTCATGTGCGCATACTCCCCGGATGTGCCCGGGTGACGCCCTCGCGAGAACTTTCGCTAAAACTTATTATTCCGGGCCCGGTAGGTCGCTGGCGTTAGTAATCGTCGCTAGGGGTCGCTACCGTTAATAGCGACGATTATAAAACTTCATTTATTTCAGCCCTATAATAGGGCTAGTTGCTATTAATATACTAACGATATATATAAATTATTAAAGTTATTAATCCTATTGAAATTAACCTAAAGTTATTAATAAAATATTATTTAAACCCCTGATTTATTAAATTTATTAAAAGTTACCTACCCGGACCCTTAATTTATTAAACCTACTAATAGGACGCTAGTAGTTTTATTCGTAAATTAGGGTTATTAGTAATATCCTATTAATAATTTTTCTTGGTAAAAGTTACTAGTAGGACGCTACCAGCCCTATCCGCGCGGTCGGTAACTAGGGTTTTAATAGGAGTTTTTGAGATTTACCGATATATAAAGTATAATTATTACCTCCTAAATCCTCTATTTTATTTAATCGATATTAAACTCCTTTACCGTCCGCGCTAATCGTCGTGGAATTATTATAATATCCTATATTCGCGCGTAAAGATAGTTTACTTTATTAAGATAATATTATAAAGAAGGGGAGATCTAGTTTATTAAATTTATATAAATTTATAAAGTAATTATACGTATAGACTAATTAAGACTCCGTCCGTAAAATATAATAACGTAGAGTTATCGATAATACCCGAGAGTGTGTTAAAAGAGTTCTTAAAATATAGTAGTATTAAGATAAATCGTAAACCGTTCGATAGATAATAAACCGTTTAATAGATAGAAAACCGCTAGGCGCGGGAATTTAGCGCCTAGTTCTAACGCGAAGGGCTTAGCCTAATCCGCGTAGAAACTCTATTTCTTCGTAATTGAAAATAACGCGGTATATTATACCTCCCCCCTCTTTAAATAAAATAGGATAGAGTTATTAAGCGAGATAGAGTTTATACCCCTATCTAGAGTTAATATTTAATTCTTAGAGTATAATATCGCGCGTAGGGGGATACTCTCGGTCCGGAGGTTATATACCTCTAGATCACGTTATAAAAGTATATATACGTTTTATTTAAACCCCCTCCTACTATTCTCGTTACTTTCTCTCACGTCCTATTTATCCAAACCGTCCTACACTCGCTACGTATATAATAGCGAATATAGTATTATATTTACCGGAGACTAATTCCGCCTAGTTAGATTTTAAAAATATCTAGATTAACGAGGTAGTTAAGAAAATTTACAACTCGATAAAAACTAATAAATCAATAATATACTCTATATTCTTAACTTTAAAAACCCTATAATAATATCTTATAACTTTTTATAGATACTAGAAATACTTTCGTATTAATTTAAAGAATTACGTCCCGACTTTAACGGCGGGTTATAGACTCTTATTTACTTCTTTATAAATAAAATCCTACTAGAGAACTTCGATTTAAATCGGTTTCTTTCGGACTCTAATATTATAATTAATATAATTCTATATATTATAAAATATAAATATCCTAAGTCTTATAGACTCGTTATTATTATACTATATCTCGATTTACTCTTAAAGAAATTTCATGATTTTAAATTAATCGTCGATTACGATCCGTTTAAACTAGTTAAAGAGGATATATATATCTATAGAATCTAAAAGACCAAGAAAAGAGCTCGAATTAATATATTTAATAATACTACGGACGCGGACCGTAACGGATAGGGATATAAAGGGGTAGAATATTATCGAAGAGTTATTAAAAAGACTAGCCTCGGGATAGAGTTTAAGAGAGTAATCTTAAATTAAAATATTTAAATAAGTTATTTATATATTTATATTATAATAAACTTACTTATAACGCCTAGTATTTTAATCCTCGGATTCGTAAGAATTTTACGTAAAATCTTTTATTATTTTATTTAAATTATTATAACCGTTATAATACCCCTTTTACCCTCGATATCCTCGAGCGGGACTAGAACGACTGGCTCTAATCTTTTCGGAATAATTATATAGATTTATCCGAGTTATTAATAGCGGTAGACTTCCTGTTATAATTATTAGTATATAAGAGCTAGTACCTTGGTATAAGATAGTAGCTTATTCGTACCGCTAGATAGAAAAAAGAATAGAACACACAATACACTGAGACTGAATCTTGACCACTGTTTTATTTCGTTGACACTGCAATTCTTGCGTGTCTTGTTTCGTTGACACTATATTCTTACCACTTCCCTATCGGGATCCGAGAAGGATTAGAGTAGTAGATAATTTCATTATTCTAGAGCTTTCTCGAATCTTCCGATAATAAAGTAGATTATCGATAGTACGATTTTAAAATTAATTATATAATAAACTAAAATACGTCCCTTTACGCTAGCTTTCTAGGCGTTTCCTATTTATATTAATTTAGACGTTTTAACCCGGAAGAGATATAGAGCGCGCTTTTTAAATCGAAAATTTTCGCGGAATAATTAAAGCCAGATATTCTAGATATACTCGAATAAAGTCTTCGTATAATAGAAATAGTACCTAACGGTTTTCTTAATAATTATTTAATATAATACTATTAAAGTTAAAATTAACGTATATTAATAATAACCTAGAATCTTCCGTCGCGACTATTATACGGTTTCGGTGTACGATAAATCGATTAAATTTATTTCTACTTATAAATTAACATCCTACGTATAGTAAAGAAATAATATTAATAGAAAATAATAAATATACCTACCGCCGACTTCCGTTCCTTTAAAAAGAAGAGAATAATATACTCCTATTTTTTATTTAGAGCTCTATATATTATAAATAGACCCTCGAAGTACTAAATAATTAAATAAAATCGGAAGAGAGTTTAGATTTATATTAATAATTAATTAAAGATCTTTAGTTTTAATAAATACCTAAATAGTTTATATTAACCCTAGCGGCTTTATTATACCGCGAGCGACTACTTCTATATATTATAAACGACACCGTTTAACTTATCAAAGGTAGTTATTTAACGGACTTTAATACTATTTTAAATAATTAAGATATTAGTAATAAGCGGACGGTCTTTAAATAAATAATCTTATTACTTATACACGTATTATATATTTTTAATACTAGTGAAGAAATAGTTCGACTTCTTACGGAGGTCTTTAATAAAGAAATATTACTATTAAAACTATTAAATAATATTATAGACTAGTATTACGCTAGAAAACTTTATCGATATAATTATAATAGAGTTTTCGAGGAAGCTAGAGAAGGACTCTTAAAATACATCGAGGTAATATTAAAAAGGGATAGGAATATTAATACCGAATAAGTAATAATACCGAGATTACCTCTATAGCTAGTTAGCGAAGTATAAAAACTAAGAATTTCCTTATATAAATAGATATTTATATTATTAGCGGAGAGGTAATTATTTAATTAATTTATAGAAGTTATTATTCTTTGAAAGGTTAAATAAATAATGTTCTTTAATTAACTAAACCGATACTTAATTATTAATTACTTTAGAATCGTTATTTACTTAATTCTTATCGTTATTATTTTCTTTATTATTAATCTTATTATCTATATAATCCTCGCTTTTATACCCACTCTCGTCGCTCTCTAAAAAAGTATTATTTTTAAAATATTAAAAGTCGTCCCCGTTATCCTCCTCACTACTATTATTCCTACTCTCGGTATCGGTATCCTTATCTTATTTATTAAATTCGATTTTCATATCTTTCCTATATTCTTCTTATTTTAATAGTTTTTTAATATAAGACTCTATAATCTTCCTAAAGATATCTCGATAAATATCGGGGTTTTCTCTCCCTTTTACTTCTTATATTACTTCGAACTAGTTAATTTAATTAAGAATCGATTCCTATATTTTCTTTATTTCTATTAAAGGAATAATATAATAACGACTAGTAGGAGGATACCTAGACTCGAGTAATAAAAAGAAATTAACTAAATAAGGCGGTGTATTTAAAATTCCTTTTTCTTTAATAATTTTACGTTTCTTTATCTCTCCTTCCTACGGAGAATTATCTTATTTATTAAACGAGATAGATCGTTTATACCCTTTACTCGGTATAGGGTAGGGAGTACACGGTAGGTTTATTTTACGATATTTAATTATTTACTACGGTGGTTTAAACTTCGTAGGTTATAGAGATAAAATACTAGGCCTTCGCTTTAAGTCTATAATACTCGATTTTTCTATTTTATTTAAGATTAAAGAATTATTTAGAAAGAGGTATTAAGTAGTATTTTTACCTTCGATCGATAAATTATTTTTTATTATAATCCTCCGAAGAATTCTTTTAAATTCTTATATTTATCTAGTTTTAACTCCCCTTCGTTCTAACTCCCCTCCTCGTCTAGTTAAAAATAGATATTAGAGAGGGGGTTAAAAGTGGATACTCGTTTAATTAAACGAGTCCCGCTACCTATTATAACTATATCTCGGTCGCGTTTATTTTTAAAATATAAGTAATTTTTTAAGGGCCTAAATGACACGTGATTAAAGATATATAAATTATAGAGTTTCGGCCCGCGCCGATATTAGAATAGTAATCGACTTTATATTTTAACTAAGAAGGGTTTTACGAATAAACGTCTAAATTATATATTACTAAACCTCTCTTATTTAAAACCGACTACGGAGAGGTAGTAATAAATCTAGTAGAATATTTATAGCTAAGAAAATATAGATATAAAAGAAAGAATTAGAAATAGGGATTAGAAACGGTTATTAGAGCCGGAAGAAGATACTAATACTTAAACTAGAAGTAAATACTTTTACTAGAAGTAGAGGCTCGAGCCAAAAGTGAATACTCTTACTAGAAGTAAATACTCTTACTAGAAGTGGATACTCGTACTAGAAGTGGATACTCGTGCTAGGATTAGATACTATACGAGAATAAAAATTAAGAAATCTATTAAAAAGCGAAGATTATTAAAGAACGAATTAGTCTAGATATTTATATTCTTTAGGAGATACCTATTTAAAGATAAAATTATAGAAACCTAGTCCGCGACTTATTTCTATAAGTCCGATATAGTATAATCTACTAGTATTTCGTAATTTTATTTATTATACCTAGGTTACTTATTACGCCCGAATCTTAAACTTAATATAAATAAAGAACCGAGACCCGCGATAAAATATAAAAGGACGAACCGGCCCCGAAGAAAATAATAGGTTATTTAAGATAAGGAAATTTAAAATAAAAAGGAGCTCCGCGTTTAAAATTAAACGAAGTAGTATAAATACCTCGACGAATTATCTACTTTAAACCCGGAAGTCTTAAAAGTATTAAATATAAAAGAATATATACTAGAGGTATAGAGAATATTATTAAGAAAACTCGCTACCGAAGAGAATCGCTTAAAGAGACTAGTAGAGGACTTAGGCCCGCGGATTATAAATTTTAATAAACGAGTTTAAAAAGTAGAAGAAGTAATATAATTTATATAATATTAAATACCTTAATTAAAGTTCGAATTTAGGGAATACGAAATAAAGAGATTAGAGTTTTAAATATAACGATAATCGTCCCGAATAAATAGTTTAAATATTAGTGTAAAATGTTAAAAAATTATAAGAACTATGTTATTTTACCTAGACGAGTTATCTGAATCTAGTATTTAAAATAGTAAATTTAAATTACTTAACGAGTTACTATACCTAAATAATAACTATAGAGTTATTCCTTAAATATATACTATATATAGATTTACTAACGTATATATAGTTAGTTAAATAAAAGTATATATTAATAATAATAAAACTAGTTAAAAATTAAATTATAATAAAGAACGTGAAGATATAAAACGCGGTTTATAAAATTTATTTCTTTCGCGCCTAATCTTCCGTGGAGATATTATCGTTAGTAACTCTCTTTCTAATATTATCTTTAAATAATCTAGTATTATTATTTAATTATAAAGTAAATACGGCGAGTTATTAAAATATATAAATCCTTCCTATTAGAATTAAAAGAATAATATATATACTATTTATTATAATAGCTTTAAAGTATTCCGAGGGATATAATAATTAAAGAGTTATATCGAATAAATATCGTCTCTTCTTTACGTGTTTTTCTATCGTTAGCTCTACCGAAGAGGAAAAAGATAAATTAAAAAAGTATTCTTTTATTATAATCCAAGTATCTCCGTCGCGGAAAAGGAATTTAAAATATTCTTAAAAGATTTCGTTCTTTACTATAGTTTTTATAAGCGCTAAAATAATTACCCGAAAAAAGGTTTCTTTAAACGAGACTCTTTCTTTAAAGGGGTTTTCTTCGGGCGAGATCTCGTCTAAATAAAAATTTAATAAAATTATAAAAGACGCTACCGAACCCCCTTCTCTCTCGCCGTTATATATTACTAGCTCTTCGATATCGTTTATTAATTAAAGCTCCTAATTTCCTTGAATACTCTATAAATAGTACGGATTTTTAAATAGATAGTTTATATCTCTCTACTACTCCGTATAATCTTATTATTCAGTTGTCTCTCGATCCTCTCGCGTATCCTCCGCGTTTAGTTACTCTTAAAGTACGTATATTCGATTTATACTTTCTCGCGTCGGGTCTCGTTTTTATTTTTAATTACTATTTTCTCTTTTTTAATTATTTAATTTAGGTTCCGAATAGAGTACCCGTTTATTAAAATAAACTAGATAAACGGACCTCTTTATAAAAACGGGTTAAATACTACTCTCTTAACTTTTATTTATATTATATATATTATTAAGGAAAAGAGAGTCCTTACTTTATTTATACGTTAAGTCGAAGGGATATATATATCTTCTCTTTTAATACTCTTTAAGTCCGTTAACGATATATATAGACTTCGATTATTTAAATAATAACTATTCGTTTATATAATTAAAGTATTTCGCTTTTAAATTATTAATATTCTCCGACTTAAACCCTAGCCGCTCCGCTAAGTCGGCTAGTTTATATAATATAAATTTATTAAAATCCTTTATCGTCCGGAACTTTTTTTTATTTAGTTTAAACTTTAACTTCGTGGAGCCTAATAATAACTCACGAAGGTATTATATAATATAGAGAAATACTTATTAATAGTATAAAGCCACGCGGTTTTAAATAGTACTAGATTTAAAAATAAAAGTCGATTCCGTTTCCTAAATAATATATTTACCTCTCTTCTAATTTATTTCGGAGAAGCTCCGTATTATCGTTATATATAGAGTTCCTCTAGAAGTTATCTTTACTAAGGTCTTTATTTAATAAGTATAGACTTTGATATATTTAAAGTTTTTAAAGAAAGTTTAAAGAGTAGGGATAAAACCCTCCTATATTTATAATTTCGCCTAGATCTTTATACGATAGTTTAAATTAAATATATTAAATATCTCCCCTTTTCTTAGTTAACGATATAAAGTTATATTATTAAATATCGACGTGCCCGGTACTTTAAATTCTAGCGCCTTTATTGTAATATAATTTATTTTTTATATATTATATTTATCGTATCGAATTAAGCCGGTCTAGAATCTTTTAATATAATCGAGGTAGTGAAATATCTCCTACGACTTAATAGTCTCGCGAGTTTATAATATATATCGGTAAATCCGGAAAAATAGTTCTATAAAATCGCTATTTAATTAGTATAAAATACGTATTATACGTATTTCGTAGGCTATTAATAAACGAAATATAATATAGTAGAATATAATTAAATCTAATTTATCTTAGCTATATCTCAATTAGATAAATAATAACGTGTTATTATATAAATAATAGTAGGGATAATCGAAGTATTAAGAGTGTATTTCTTTAAATTTAGGCTAGATCTAGGCTAGATTTAAATTAAATCTAAACTAGATCTAGACCTAGATTTAAATAGTATCTTTAATTTCTTTATAAATATTATAAATATACTCGGTAATATATTCGTAAATTAATATTCTTTTTCTATTATTATTTAAAAGGTTTTTATTAGTAGCCCTTAATTCCTAGGGCCCTATTATTAGTAAATTTTAAAAGTAAATATTAATATACTCTAAGCGTTATCAGCTTTATTAGAAAGCCGTTTACGGGTTTACGCTAAAACTCTATATTAAATACCGACCCGAGGTTTAGTAGGATTAGTAAGTCAGGGGTCCGGGTAGGGTCCTATTAATAAATAGTATTTACTATCAACAGGTTCAGTAACTCGATAAATAATCAATAACTTAAATATCAGACGAATAGGCCCATTATATACCCTATAGCATGCGTATTTGCATGCGTATTGGCATGCGCCATAGTATGGGCTATAGTATGGGCCATAGTATACCCCATGGCATGCGTAATGGCGTGCGCAGCTTGCGCATACCATTGAATGGCATGCGAATGGCATGCGCAAAGATATCCTGAATAGTATACGATGTACGCCCCCCGTAGCAGCCCCTAAAACATCAGACGAAAGCCCCTCATGGCATGCGTAATTATAGTATGCGCCAAGGCATGCGCCATGGTATACGAAATGATATGGTATTCCCCAGGTATGCCTAGGTGACGCCCCCGCGAGAACTTTCGTTAAAATTTATTATTCCGGGCCCGGTAGGTCGCTGGCGTTAATAGTCGTCGCTAAGGGTCGCTACCGTTAATAGCGACGATTATAGAACTTTATTTATTTCAGCCTTATAATAGAGCTAGCTATTATTAATATATTAATAATATATATAAATTACTAAAGTTATTAATCCTACTAAAATTAAAATAAAATTATTAATAGGATATTACCTAGACCCCCGATTTATTAAATTTATTAAAAATTACTTACCCGAACCCTTAATTTATTAAATTTATTAATAGGACGTTAGTAGTTTTATCCGTAAATTAAAGTTATTAATAATATCTTATTAATAACTTTTCTTAGTAAAAGTTACTAGTAGGACGCTACTAGCCCTATCCGCGCGGTCGGTAACTAGGGTTTTAATAGGAGTTTTTGAAATTTATCGATAATATTGATTATAAATTTAAAATAAAGTTAAAGAATATATAATTAGACACCGCGTTAGATAGTAATAAATATAATTAAAATATTAAGAGCGTAGGCCCTTAATAGTGAGTTTAGGGATTAAATAGAATTTAGGTTAAACCTAAAGAATATTTAAACTAAATTTAAACCTAGATCTAGGCTAGATATAATACTCGGTTTTTTATTATTATAAAAAATATAATAAAATAGAGGATTAGAATTATAAGCGATAATAATATATTATAGTAAATATTATTATATATAAAAGTATATAAAGAAGTAATAAATTTCCTAGCTCCTACTCGAGCCTAAATATTTAATATTTTAGAAATATAAGAACGCTTTACTAAAATAATTAAATACTATATCCGTAACTACTTTAACCGCGCTTTTATTTAACGTATATATTATTTTCTTAAATCGTATTTATATTTTCTCTAGTATTATTACTAGCCGTAGTATTATTAATATTTTAAATATTATTATTATATTTAGGATTATTACCTCCGTTAGCGCTTTTTATACCCTCCGCGTTTACTATATTTATAATCTTAAATATATTTACCTTAAAATCCGCCTTCGATTTCCGTTTCCCCTCTACGTACTCTCTAATTCCGATATTAATATATAGTATATATTAAAATATTTCCTTTAACTAGGTTATTAATACGTTTTCTTCGGTATTTACTTATATAACCTAATAAAGTAGAGGGGCTCACAGAATAATTATAATTATATATATAAAATTTAAGCCTACGCCTATCTACTATATAAATTTAATTAAAAAATTAGGTATATTATTCTCTATTAACTTACGATTATAATTAACCTTTCGTATTAATATATATATAATTATAACCCTCGCTTTATCGGTTTTAAAGAATATTCGTATTTTAGGTTTAAACTCCTCTCGGATATACTATAATAAAGAAAAATTAATATTAAATACTATATTTAGAAAAGAGAACGTTATATTTAATATATTAAAAAAAGCGAGTTTAAACTCTTTTATACTAGAGATTTTAAAAAAGAGAAGGATTTACCCGTTTTATTATTAATATTATCTTAATGAATAAAGATATAATTAATATATTTACCCCTTTATATTTCTTAAAAATAAAGACGATAACTTTAAATTTAGGGGATATCTTTTTAAATATTATATAATCTCTATTTAAGATATAATTTTCTTATATCCGATTATTATTTTTATTTATATTAGAGGTCGTAGTCGTATTATTAATTTACTTCTTATTAAGAGTTTTAAAGGAGATAACGAGGGTAGGTAAAAATTTATATAACCGGAGAACCCGTAATATAATAAGTACTATATTAAAATAAATTAAAATTAAATACTAAGAACATTAATATAAGAAAGAGGTATTATAATCTTAATATTCCTCCGGTAATCTTACCGCTATTAGAGTCTTTCTAGTATAATAGTTTTCTAATTAATAATAATAAACCTAAATCGCGGCTAGAATCCTAGTAAATAAATAACCGTAAAGTCTTTTTAATAAAGTTTTTTAAATATTATAAAATATATCTAATTTAATTACTTTTCTTATATCGTAGTATCGATATATAAAGGAGTATATTAGCGAGGATATTTATTACCTTAATAAATCTCTCCTATACCCTAGTTTTTTTATATATTAGGTAGTAGTACTCGTAGACTTTTCTAAATTAATAAGTCCGAAGCGTTAATAACCGAATTAATAATTGTTCTAATAAATATCTTTTATAATAATCCGAGGGGCTATAATATCCTTTAGGTTTTAATTAATAATTATTTTAAATATAATTATAAAATAGAAGTTATATTTAAGGCGAGTCTTCTTTATTTTCTAAAAAGAATAATATAGATCTTTATTTAAATTTCTTACCTTATTATATTCGCCCACGATTACGAAGTTATATTAGAAATAAAAGATTACTTCCTTTATAGTCTCTTTTTTCGCTTATTTTATATAAAGATATTTATATTTTTCGTTAAAGACTTTATTAAAGGCTAACTATATCTACCGTATAATAACTATATATAACGATATATTTACTGCGCTTGGGGAATTATACTATATAGGGTTAATACTTTTTTATTTTTAAATTATATTACCTTAAGGTCCTTTTTATTATATACCGTCGTTAAATTCTTCGTCGCCGTTTTATTTATAATATAACCGTATTTTTATTACTATATTAATAACTATAAGTTATATCTTTAGGTCTTTAAGGTTAATTACCGATTTTAATTTATTAACCTAAATATCGAGATCGGGCGGCGGGATAAGGAATAGTTTAAATTTATTAATTAATATAATATAAATAACCTCTAAACCCGGTGAATATAAATATTTATAAAATTATTAATTCGTAGGATATTTAGAGCCTATAGGAGTATTTTTATAATAGTATTAAGACTTTATTAACTACTTTTTTTATTTACGTTAAATCTCTATTTATTTCTAATATAAATAACGATAGAATA
>JAABUS010002011.1_pt1 | contig 40651 bp, 32 predicted proteins | sample 5560161 | NCBI WGS metagenome assembly JAABUS01 (sample SAMN10711885, study PRJNA513376) | rock metagenome | isolation source: Antarctica rocks | place: Antarctica: Victoria Land, Trio Nunatak nord | collected 2016-01-04
CAGAACGGCGTCGGCTTCAGCCACGTGATCGGCGTCGGCGGCAGCGCCGACGTCGGTTTCGGCCTGGCGCTCGACTGGCTGTCCCGCGATCCCGGCACCGGCGCCATCCTGCTCGACATCCGCGGCATCAAGAACCGCCGGGCCTTCATGTCCGCCGCCCGTGCTGCCGCGCGGCTGCGTCCCGTCGTCGCGATCCACCCCGGCGGCCGCCTGCAGGACGTGACCGGCCGGCAAGACGCGGTGTTCGACGCCGCCCTCCGCCGCGCCGGCGTCATCCGGGTGCAGCGCCTGGCCGACCTGCTGGCCGCGGCCGAGACGCTGACCCGCGCCCGCCCGCCGCGCAACGAGGCCGTCGCGATCGTCACCAACGCGATCGCCCCCGGCCAGATGGCGGCAGACGCTGCCATGACGCTCGGCATCCCGCTCGCCACTCTCACTGCGCCGACACGCGAGGTCCTGGGCCTGACGTTGCCGCTCATCCCAGCCGGAGCGTCGTTGGTCTGGACGGGTCCAGCCCACCCCATCCGCCTTGCCGAAGCCGCCGCCATGCTGTCGGCGGTGCCCGAGGTCGGCGGTGTCGTCGTGGTCATGGCGCCTTCCGGCGTCGTGGACGCTGCCGGGATCGCCGCGCTGGCCGCCTGCGCGCCGGGCATGAAGGTGCCGCTGCTTGCCTGTGTCCTGGGTGAGACGACAGGCGCCATGCACCGCCGCAGCCTTGCCGCCGCCGGCGTGCCGGCGTTCGATTCGCCGGAACAGGCCATGCGCGGCTTCGGGCAGCTTGTCGAACAGCGTCGCGCCCGCGCCAGCGCCCGCGAACTGCCGCCCAGCACGGTGCTTAGCCTCGCGCCCGACCGTGCGGCGGTACGCGCGCTGTTCCATGCCGTGCGCCGGGACGGACGCACCGGCCTGCTGCAGGACGAGGCGCTCGCGGTGCTGTCCGCCTATGGCATCCCCGTGGTGCCCAGCCGCGCCGCACTGTCGCCGGATGACGCCGCCGACGCCGCCGACCTGCTCGGCTTTCCCGCCGTGCTCAAGCTGCGCCGCAGCGCCCAGCCGCAGGTCGGCGGCCCCGGCGGCGTAACGCTCGATCTTCATGATGCCGCCGCGATGCGCGCGGCCGCAGTCCGGCTCGACCGCCGCCGCGAGCGCATCGGCAGCGAAGGCTTGGACGAGGGATTCCTGGTGCAGCGCCAGGTCAGCCGTGCTCGCGAGCTCCGGGTCAGCGTGGCGGACGACCCGATGTTCGGCCCGGCCATCGGCTTTGGCCAGGGCGGCAGCGCTGCCGAGCTGCTGGGCGGCATGACCTTCGACCTGCCGCCGCTCAACCTCACCCTGGCCAACAGCCTGATCGCCCGCACCCGCGCCGCCCGCGCGCTTGACGAGTCGCACGATCAGCCCGCCGCCGACCGGGATGCCGTGGCCGACGCGCTGGTCCGTATCAGCCAGCTCGTCCTCGACTTCTCGGAGATCGCCGAGCTTGAGCTGAACCCGATCTTCGCCGATGCCTCCGGCGTCTCGGTCGCCGACGCCTGGATCGCGCTGCGTCCCCCCGGCGACCACGCCCAGCTCGCCATCGCGCCCTACCCGGCGGAACTCACCGAGCGCTGGACCGCCGGCAACGAGACCGTGCTGATCCGCCCGATCCGCCCGGAAGACGCCGAGGCCCATGCCGCCCTGTTCGCCCGGTTGTCGCCCGAGGACATCCGCTACCGCTTCTTCAGCATGCTCCGCGCCCTGTCGCCGGAGCAGATCGCCCGCATGACGCAGGTCGATTACGACCGCGAGATGGCCTTCGTCGCCGTCCGCGAGACCACCAACGAGACGGTCGGCGTCTGCCGCCTGGTGCGCGAGCCCTATACCGAGTCCGGCGAGTTCGCCGTGGTGGTCGAGGCCAGCATGAAGGGTCGCGGGCTGGCCCGGCGCCTGATGCAGCGCGTGATGGATTGGGGCCGCAGCCAGGGCATGACCCGCATCACCGGCCAGGTATTGTCCGAGAACGCGCCGATGCTCGCCTTCATGCGCCGCATGGAGTTCACCATCCAGCGCATGCCCAGCGAGCCCGATGTGGTCGAGGTCTCGATCGACCTCGTGTAGCGCCGGGTGCTGGCGGCCTGCCGCCGCCCAGGGATCGCAGAGCGCGACGCCGGCCCGCGCGTAATCGACGGTGTTGCGGGTCGCAACCCCAAGCCCGTGCACGAGCGCCATCGCCGCAATCAGGGCGTGCGGTTGGGAATAGGTGTATTGCGCCTCTTGCCCATCGGCAATCAGGCGACGCCAGGCCAGCAGCACGGCTTCGTCCGCCGCGAGGATGCGGTCGCCGAACCAAACCTGCGCGCCGTCCCGAAGCCATGCATCCGCCCGCCGCAAAACCCTAGGTCGGCGACGCGTTCGATCCCAAAACGGATCTCGGCCACGCTGACCACGCTCAGGAAGCAGGCGACTGGCGGCACCGCCTCGGCCCAGGCTCGGACGCCGGCGTTGGCCCGCGCGCCCTTTCTGATTTCCGAGACGACGTTCGTATCCAGCAGCCAGCCACGCGGGCTTGCAGCCATGCGCTAGAAGTCCGGCACGTCGCGGAACGGCGCCTGCTCGCGTACGAGCTGCTCGTCAAAATTGCCCAGGTTCGCAAAAGGACTCTCTGCAAACAACGCGAACAGCGTGGGCTTCGCGGCGGCCGGTGCCAGATGGCTATAGTCGGCAGCGGAAAGCACGACGACCGCGTCCTGCCCGCGCTCCGTGATCCGCTGCGGCCCCCGCTCACGGGCCAGGCGCACGACCTCGCTGAAACGCGCCTTCGCATTCTCCAGCTTCCATGCCGGAAGCGCTGCCGCGGCGGGGTCTGGCGTAGAAGGCGCGGTTCTTGGCATCTCAACCCTCCAACTGACTAGTCTGGTCAGATGAGGATATGCCATGCGCGCATTGCAGGCGGATATTCCCGTATGGCATCAAGCCAGCCCTACGCCGGATGGGCTTTCGGCGTTAACAGGTCCACCATATCCTAATGACCTCTCCCGCCGCGCTCGCTGCGCGCATGCGCCGGCGCGCAATCCTATGCGTGCTCGGCTCGTCCGCATGCTTCACCATCGCGGCTGCCTTCGTGAAGTTTGTCGCCGGCGCCGTGCCCACGTCGGAGATCGTGTTCTTCCGCAGCGGCGTCGCCGCGGTCTGCATGGTTCCGCTGATTTGGCGCGCCGGCGGCTGGTCCGTGCTGCACACGAGGCGACCGCTCGGCCACGCATGGCGGCTGCTGGCGGGGCTCGCCGGCATGTACGGCTCGTTCTACGGCTATGCCCATCTGCCGCTCGCGACCGTCACGGCGCTCGGGTTTGCCATGCCGATCTTCCTCGCCATCTTGTCGGTCCCGCTGCTGCATGAGCGGGTCGGGCCGGACCGGGCGCTCGCGGTCGGCGCCGGGTTGGTCGGCGTGCTCTTTGTGCTGCGGCCGTGGCAGGACAGCGACAGCCTGCCCATCCTGCCAGCGTTGACCGTCATCGCGGGCGTCGTGTTCTGGGCGCTCGCCATGATCAGCATCCGCCGCATGGGCCAGTCTGGCGAGCGCAACATCACGATCGTATTGCTGTTCACCCTGGGCGGCACCGCCGTATCGGGGCTGCTGTCCATTCCGGTCTGGATCACCCCGTCAGGCTGGGTCTTGGCTGCCTTGACCGGCGTCGGCGTCATTTCCGCTGCGGCCCAATTGCTGATGACCGAGGGCTATCGCAGCGGCGAAGCCACCATGCTGGCCCCCTTCGAATACGGCGCGATCCTCTACACGGTGCTGCTGGGCTTCCTGATCTGGGGCGAGGTGCCGGGCGCATGGGAGTTTGCCGGCATCGCCGTGCTCGTCATCTCCGGCCTGTTTGCCTGGTGGCGGGAGGGCCGGGCAGCGCCTGCCGGTAGTTAGGCGATGACGCCGAGAATCGCCGCCAGCACAGCCCGCAGCTCGACCGCCGCCCGGCTGCGCGGTGCGGCCTCGGTCACGCCGAGGCCCTCGGCAAACGCGTGGCTGAACACCGCCCGGTTGCCCAGCACCGCCGGCAGCACGGCCAGCCCGCGTGCCCGCAGCTCAAGGTCCGTCGTGTCCCGCAGCCGGCTGCCGGTCGGCACGCGGTTGAGGATCAGGCAGGCTGGGCGCTTCTCTTCGGCGGCGAGCTTCAATGTGCCCTCCGCCGCCCAGATATCCGGTGGGCTGGGCTGCACCGGCACCACCACCAGGTCCGCCCCACGGATTGCCCGCCGCGCATCGGCGTCGATCACCGGCGGGCTGTCGATCAGCACCACGTTATAGTCGCGCCGCAGCCGGTCCAGCTCGCCCGCCAGCCGCCAGCCCGACAGGTCGGAGAATCTCAGCGCAGCCGCAGGCTCTGTTCGCGACAGCCGGATTGCGTTCCAGCGCGCCAGGCTGTGCTGCGGGTCGATGTCGAGCACGGCCACCCGCCGCACCGTTGCCATGGCGGCTGCCAGGTTGGCCACCAGCGTCGATTTGCCTGCGCCACCTTTCTGCTGCGCCACCGTGATCACGATCGACATGCCCGAATTCCCAACCGTCCGACGAAACTTCGCACAACGGCGCGAGTCGCGCTTGCTCTGGCCGGCAACCTGGCACAGTGACGGGCATGGCGCACGAACTCCTGACTCCGACCGAGATGACCGCCGCCGACGCCGCTGCCGCCCAGGCTGGCGTGCCCGGCGCCGTGCTGATGCAGGCCGCAGGCCGCGCTGTCGCCCGCGCCGCTCAGCGTTTCGGCCCGTGCCGAACCCTGGTGCTGTGCGGCCCCGGCAACAACGGCGGCGACGGCTATGTGGCCGCCCGGCTGCTGGCGCAGCAGGGCTGGCCAATTCGGGTTGCCGCGCTGCATCCGCCGCGCGCCGGGTCGGACGCCCAGGCTGCCGCCGCACGTTGGCACGGTCCTATGGCCTCGTTCGATCCTGCCGAGGCATCCCGGGTCGAACTGGTGATCGACGCCGTGTTCGGCGCGGGCCTGTCCGCCACCATACCAAACGCCGTGGCCGATGCCCTCGCAGCGGCACGGCGCGTGCTGGCAGTGGACGTGCCGAGCGGCCTGGATGGCGCCACCGGCCAATCGCGCGGCCAGGTGCGTGCGGCGGACGCGACGGTCACGTTCTTCCGCCTGAAGCCCGGACATCTGCTGCTGCCCGGCCGGACCCTATGCGGCGACGTCCTGCTGGCCGATATCGGCCTGCCTGCCAGCGTGCTGCAGGCCATCGCTCCCCAGGCCTGGCACAACGGCCCGGCGCTCTGGCGTGTCCCGCTGCCGGGCGCCCTCGACCACAAGTACACGCGCGGCCACGTGACCGTGCTGGGCGGGGCGAGCATGACCGGCGCCGCCCGGCTGTCCGCCGCCGCCGCCCGGCGTGGCGGCGCTGGCATGGTGTCGATCGCCGCCGCCGGCCGTGCCGACATCTATCGCACCGGCGAGCCCGGCCTGATCGTCAGCGACGCGCCGTTGCTCGAACTGCTGCAGGATCAACGCCGTGCCGTGTGGGTCTGCGGCCCTGGTTTGGGCCAGGACACCGCCCGCACCGCCTTGCCCACGCTGCTAGCCGCCGGGCGCCGGGTCGTGGCGGACGCCGATGCGCTCGGCGCCTATGCCGGCCAGCCGGAGGCGCTCGCCGGCTGTGCCGTGCTGACCCCGCATGAGGGTGAGTTCGCAAAGCTGTTCGGACCCATCGGCCCCGACCGGATCGCCGCTGCCCGGGCTGCGGCGCGCCGTATTGGGGCTGTCGTGCTGCTGAAAGGGGCGGACACCGTGGTCGCCGCACCGGATGGCCGGGTGGCGGTGAACAGCGATGCGCCGCCATGGCTCGCGACCGCCGGAGCAGGGGACGTGCTGGCCGGGCTGGTCGCGGCGCTGCTGGCGCAGGGCATGGAAGATTGGCACGCCGCCGCTGCTGCCGCATGGCTGCACGGCCGCGCCGCGGTGCTGGCCGGTCGCGGCATGATCGCCGAGGATCTGCTGTCGCATATCGCCGCCGCCATGATCGAGGCCGCCGCCCTATGACGCCGACGCGCTGCCATGGTAAGACGCTCCGACACGGAGCCGCCCGATGAGTGAGACCACCGCGCCCCCCGGCCTGTTCGACCGTGCGATCCGCCGGATCACTACGGTTTGGCGCGATATGGCGGACCGGGTGTCCACCGACGAGGACCAGGGCATCTCCAGCCAGATGCGCGCCTGCCTCGACGCACGCGGCGGCGAGGTGAGCGCCCGCAATCGCGCCGCGAAGCTTGCCCAGACCTATCTGGGCCTGAACGCCGTCGGCCGGAAAGACTTTCTTTGCGACCTCGCCGCGTTCGATAGCGACGCCGAGGCCGTGGCCTACGCCTATGAGGCCGTCAGGTCCGCCACCGACGCCCCCGAACGCGCGACCGCCAAGGTGCGACTCCGCCGGGCGCTGGAGCCGCCGCGGGTCCGCCTGCTCACCCAATTCACTACGATTCCGGATGGCATGAAGTTCCTGGTGGACCTGCGCGCTACCCTGCTGGAGCTGACCCGCGGCGACCCGCACCTGGCAGCGCTCGAACACGACATGCGCGGCTTGCTGGCGAGTTGGTTCGACGTGGGCTTCCTCGAACTGCAGCGCATCGACTGGAACAGCCCGGCCGTGCTGCTGGAGCGCCTCGTGGGCTACGAGGCCGTGCACGAGATCCGCTCCTGGAGCGACCTGAAGAACCGGCTGGACAGCGACCGCCGCTGCTACGCGCTGTTCCACCACCGCATGCCGAACGAGCCGCTGATCTTCGTCGAGGTCGCCCTGGTGCGCGGCCTGGCCGACAGCGTGCAGCGCCTGCTGGACAAGAAGGCGCCGCTGCTGGACCCGAAGGCGGCCGATACCGCGATCTTCTACTCGATCAGCAACTGCCAGCGTGGCCTGGCCGGCATCAGCTTCGGCAACTTCCTGATCAAGCGCGTGGTCGAGCTGCTGGGGGCCGAGTTCCGCAACCTTAAGACCTTCGCGACCCTGTCCCCAATTCCCGGCTTCAGCAAGTGGCTCGGCGCCAAGCTAGCCGAGGGCAATCCGGCACTGCTGAGCGAGGAAGAGGCAGCAGTCCTGCGTACCGCCGTCCCCGATGTGGAGACCGGGACACAGGCGCTCGAGGCCATCCTGCAGCGCCGGAGCTGGTTCCGCGACGCGGCGCTGCAGAAGGCTGCCGAGCCGGTGCTGGTCCGTTTGGCCGCCCGATATCTGATGGTTGAGGCCCGCGGCAATCGGGCGCTGGATCCGGTTGCCCATTTTCACCTCTCGAATGGCGCGCGGGTTGAGCGTATCGTCATGGGAGCCGACACCGCCGGCAAAGGCGTACGGGAGAGTGCCACGCTGATGGTCAATTACCTCTACGATCCCACAAAAATCGAAGAATATCATGAGGACTACGCTGGCGAGGGCAAGCGCAACGCCAGCACCGCGGTCCGGCGCCTGGCGAGAGGCTGGTCATGAACGCTCCGAACCCGATCGTCCGCGAGGCATCCCCACGCATCATCGGCCTGCGGGAGATCGAGAAAAAGCTGCTGTGGCTGTCCGCCTGGACGGTGCACAACGCCAACCATATCCGCCCGAACCGTGACGGCCTGAAGGTCGGCGGGCACCAGGCAAGCTGCGCGAGCTGCATCAGCATCCTGACGGCGCTGTATTTCGAGATCCTGCGCCCGCAGGACCGGGTCGCCGTGAAGCCGCACGCCAGCCCGGTGTTTCACGCCATCAACCTGCTGCTGGGCCGCGAGCGTGCAGAGCGGATGGCCGGCCTGCGGCAGATGGGTGGCGTGCAGAGCTACCCGAGCCGCACCAAGGATGGGCCGGAGGTCGATTTCTCAACGGGTTCCGTGGGCCTGGGCGTGGCGCTGACCAGCTTCGCCGCCCTGATGCAGGACTACGTGCGGCTGCATGGACTGGACGCCGGCCTGCCGCCGGGCCGGCACGTGGCGATTGCCGGCGACGCGGAGCTGGACGAGGGCAACATCTACGAGGCGCTGCTGGAGGGTTGGAAGCACGACGTCCGCAATGTCTGGTGGGTGATCGACTACAACCGGCAGAGCCTCGACAGCGTGGTGCCCGACCGGCTGTTCGGCCGGATCGAGGGCCTGTTCCGCGACATGGGCTGGAACGTCGTCACCCTGAAATACGGCCGCCTGCTGCAGGCCGCCTTTGCCCGGGAAGGCGGCGAGGCGCTGCGCCGCTGGATCGACGACTGCCCGAACAGCCTGTACTCCGCGCTCACCTTCCAGGGCGGCGCTGCCTGGCGTCAGGCGCTGTTGGCGGAACTCGGCCGCGAGCCCGGCGTCCGCGCCATCCTCGACCCCATGTCGGATGACGAGCTGGCCGAGCTGATGACCAACCTTGGCGGCCACGATGTGGACACATTGATCGAACAGTTCCGGCTGGCGGACGCGGAGGGCGACCAGCCGACGTGCTTTATCGCCTACACGATCAAGGGCATGGGCCTGCCGTTCGCCGGGCACAAGGACAACCACTCGGGCCTGATGTCGCGCGAGCAGATGGCGTTCTTTCAGCAGGCCATGCGCATCCGGCCCGGCCACGAGTGGGACGTGGCGGAGGGCCTGGACCTCTCGCCCGCCGAGCTTCAGGATGTGATCGACGCATCGCCGTTCTCCAAGCCGCTGACGCTGGGCGGCCGGAGCCTCTCGACGCCGGCCATCGCGGTCCCGGCGACGCTGCCGGTGTCGGGTGCCCCGGGACGCCGGGCCAGCACGCAGTCCGGGTTCGGCGACATCCTGGCCGAGGTCGGCCGCGCCCAGGGCGACTTCGCCGAGCTCGCGCGGCATATCGTCACCACCAGCCCGGACGTCACGGTCTCGACTAATCTCGGTCCCTGGGTGAACCGCCGCGGGGTGTTCGACCGGCATACCCGCAACGACGTGTTCCGCGATGCGAAGCTCGCCAGCGCGCAACGCTGGGGCATGGCGCCGACCGGCCAGCACATCGAGCTGGGCATCGCCGAGCAGAACCTGTTTCTATTGCTGGCGGCGGCCGGATTGCAGCACAGCCTGACCGGCGCACGGCTGCTGCCGATCGGCACGGTATATGACCCTTTCGTGAACCGCGGCCTCGATGCGCTGATCTATGCCTGCTACCAGGACGCGCGCTTCCTGTTGGTCAGCACCCCGTCCGGCATCACGCTGGCGCCGGAGGGCGGGCAGCACCAGAGCATCAACACCCCGCTGATCGGCATGGCCGCCGACCGGCTGGCCTCGTTCGAGCCGGCCTACGTGGACGAGCTCGCCATCCTGCTGCGCCACGCGCTGGTGCACATGCAGGCGCCGGACGGTTCGGCCGCCTGGCTGCGCCTGTCCACCCGGCAGCTCGAACAACCGGCCCGCAGCCTTGATCCCGCCGCGGTGATCGCCGGCGCGCACTGGATTCGCGCATTGCGTTGGCATACCAGGGTGCCGTAGCGCCCGAGGCCGAAGCCGCCTTTGCCGAGCTGCAGGCCGAGGTGCCTGGCGCCGGGCTGCTGGCGATCACCAGCCCCGATCGCCTGCACGCCGGCTGGATTGAGGCCGCCCGCACTCGCCGCACCGGTCAACCCGCCCAGGCGCATATCGAGAACATCCTGGCGCCGCTGTCGCGCGACGCGGCCTTGGTGACGGTGCTGGACGGCCACCCGGCCGCGCATTCCTGGCTGGGCGCGGTGCGCGGCCAGCGCGTCGTGCCGCTGGGTCCGGACCACTTCGGCCAGAGCGGCGATCTGCAGGACCTGTATCGCGAGTACGGCTTGGACACCGACGCGATCCTGGATGCCTGCGCCCAGGCGCTGCTGGGCTAGGCGGCGCCGCCTTGTTCCGCACCACCGGGTGCGCTACACGCGCCGGCTGATATCCGCGTTGGTACGACGAAGCGGGCGTGGTGAAATGGTAGACACGCCAGATTTAGGTTCTGGTGGCGCAAGCCGTGGGGGTTCAAGTCCCTCCGCCCGCACCATCCCGCGGATGGCATGGCCGACTGAAGTAGTAAGGACTAGGTGCAGATGCAGGTTACCGAGACGCTCTCCGAGGGCTTAAAGCGCGGCTATTCCGTGGTCGTGCCGATGGCCGACGTCGAGAGCAAGCGCACGGCCAAGCTGACCGAGATCGGCAAGACCGTGCGGCTGCCGGGCTTTCGTCCGGGCAAGGTGCCGATGACCGTCGTCCGGCAGCGCTATGGCAGCGCCATTATGACCGAGGTGCTGGAGGAGAGCGTCAATACCGCCACCCAGCAGGTGCTATCCGAGCGCGGGCTGCGCCCCGCCACGCAGCCGAAGGTCGATGTGACGTCGCTCGACGACAAGCAGGATTTGCAGTTCAACGTCGAGGTCGAGCTGTTGCCCGAGGTGCCGATGCCGGACTTCGGCGCCATCGCGCTGACCCGGCTACGCGCCGAGCCGGCGGCCGAGGCCATCGACAAGGCCTTGGGCGAGATCGCTGCACGCCAGCGCGAGCTAGAGCCGGTGACCGAGGACCGCGGCGCCCAGACCGGCGACACGCTGACCGTGGATTTCACCGGCAAGGTGAACGACGTCGCCTTCCCCGGCGGCACCGGCACCGACATGGCGGTCGAGCTTGGTGGCACCGGCTTCATCCCTGGGTTCTCCGAGGGCATGGAGGGCATGAAGCCCGGCGAGGAGCGTCAGATCCAGGTGACCTTCCCGGCCGAATACGGCAACAAGGAACTTGCCGGCCAGCCCGCCACCTTCGACCTGAAGGCGACGAAGCTTGAGCAGCCGAAGCCCATGCCGATCGATGACGCGCTGGCGGAGAAGCTGGGGTTTGAGAACCTGGAGAAGGTGCGCGAGCTGATTGCCACGCAAATCCAGCGCGAATACGACCAGATGAGCCGGATGCGCATCAAGCGCGACCTGCTGGACAGCTTGGCGAACAGTGCGAGCTTCATGGTGCCCGAGAGCATGGTCGAGGGTGAGTTCGCCTCGATCTGGCAGCGGGTCGAGAGCGATCTGAAGCAGGGCAAGGGCGACGACGAGGATAAAGACAAGGACGAGGCGACGCTGAAGGCCGAGTATCGCGGCATCGCCGAGCGCCGGGTCCGGCTGGGGCTGTTGCTGTCCGAGATCGGCCGCGCCAACGGCGTGCAGGTTGGGCCGGACGAGATGACCCGCGCCATGCGGACCGAGGCTGGGCGCTACCAGGGGCAGGAGGCGCAGGTGATGGAGTTCTTCCGCAAGAACCCGCAGGCAGCCGACAGCCTGCGCGGCCCGATCTTCGAGGACAAGGTCGTCGATTTCATTCTTGAGCTGGCCAAGGTCGAGGACAAGACGGTCGGACCAGAGGAGCTGGCGGCCGAGCCTGCGACGACCGCAGCATAGCGGCGCACCCCGGCAACTGGCCGGGGTCGCCTGGAACCGACGAGATTGCAGCCCATGTAGGGCGAGGCTGCCAGCCCATCCGCGGCGGCGACAGAAGGGGGTATGGATAGAATGAGGGATCGCGATCCGGTCGAGATCTACAACAGCTCGCTGGTCCCGATGGTGGTCGAGCAGACCGCCCGTGGCGAACGCGCTTTCGACATCTACTCGCGCCTGCTCAAGGAGCGGATCATCTTTTTGACCGGCCCGGTGTTCGACCAGGTGGCTGCGGTGATCTGCGCCCAGTTGCTGTTCCTGGAGAGCGACAACCCCAGCAAGGACATCAGCGTCTATATCAACAGCCCCGGCGGCGTCGTCTCTGCTGGCCTCGCGATCTACGACACCATGCAGTACATCCGCAGCCCAGTCAGCACGCTATGCATCGGCCAGGCAGCGAGCATGGGCAGCCTGCTGCTCTGCGCTGGCGCCAAGGGCAAGCGGTATGCCACCCCAAACTCGCGCATCATGGTGCATCAGCCAAGCGGCGGCGCGCAAGGGCAAGCGGCGGACATCGAGATCCAGGCCCGTGAGATCCTGACGCTGCGCAAGCGCCTGAACGAGATCTATGTGCGGCATACCAACCAGACGCTTGAGGCGATCGAGAACAAGCTGGAGCGTGACAGCTATATGTCGGCCGAGGAGGCGCGCGACTATGGCTTGGTTGACCAGGTCGTGGAGAACCGTCCGGTGCCTCTCGATCCCGCGAAGCCCTGAGTGGATCGCCGAAGGCCGTTGCAAACCTCCCGGTCGCGGCACACATAGCGCTTGTCAAGCGATCATTGATCGTTCACCAACGATTCGATGCCTGGTTCGCTCGCGGCATCGCCGGCCGGTCATTGATTGGTTCTGCCTTGTCCGCAGGGTGCGGCCGGGTCTAGTATTTTCAGGTTTGTCCCTGCGGGTGGCGGGGCAGGAGTGTCCATGAGCAAGTCCGGCGATTCCAAGAACACTCTTTACTGTTCGTTCTGTGGCAAGTCGCAGCATGAGGTGCGCAAGCTGATTGCGGGTCCGACGGTGTTCATCTGCGACGAGTGCGTGGAACTCTGCATGGATATCATCCGCGAGGAGCACAAGACGCATCTCGTGAAGTCACGTGACGGCGTCCCGACTCCCAAGGAGATCTGCAAGGTTCTCGACGACTACGTGATCGGCCAGATGCACGCCAAGAAGGTGCTGAGCGTCGCCGTGCATAACCACTATAAGCGCCTGGCGCACGGCGCAAAGAACAATGATGTCGAGATCGCCAAGAGCAATATTTTGCTCGTTGGCCCGACTGGCTCAGGCAAAACCCTGCTAGCGCAGACGCTGGCCCGCATCCTCGATGTGCCATTCACCATGGCAGACGCCACGACGCTGACTGAGGCGGGCTATGTGGGCGAGGATGTCGAGAACATCATTCTGAAACTGCTGCAGGCCGCCGACTACAATGTCGAGCGGGCGCAACGCGGCATCGTCTATATCGACGAGGTCGATAAGATCAGCCGCAAGTCGGACAATCCCAGCATCACCCGCGACGTGAGCGGGGAGGGCGTGCAGCAGGCGCTGCTGAAGATCATGGAGGGCACCGTTGCCTCCGTGCCGCCGCAAGGTGGGCGCAAGCATCCGCAGCAGGAGTTCCTGCAGGTGGATACGACCAACATCCTGTTCATCTGCGGCGGCGCGTTTTCCGGCTTGGAAAAAATAATTGGCGCTCGCGGCAAGGGTTCCGGCATCGGCTACGGCGCCGAGGTCCGTGCGCCCGATGAGCGCCGGACTGGTGCCATCTTGCGGGAGGTTGAGCCGGAGGACTTGTTGAAATTCGGGCTGATCCCCGAGTTTATCGGGCGTTTGCCGGTGGTTGCGACGCTTGAGGATTTGGATGAGGCCGCGTTGGTCGAGATTTTGACCAAACCAAAGAATGCCTTGTCCAAACAGTATGCCCGGCTGTTCGAGATGGAGGGCGTTAAGCTTTCCTTCACTGAGGATGCGCTACGTTCGGTTGCGACCCGTGCTATCGCCCGCAAAACCGGCGCTCGTGGGTTGCGTTCGATCATGGAGGCGATCCTGCTGAGTACGATGTTCGATCTACCGGGTCTCGACGGGGTTGAGGAGGTGACGGTCAACCGCGAGGTGGCCGAGAGCCGATCCAACCCGCTGTTTACCTATGGCAAGGAACGGGCAGAGGGTGGTGCCTGACGTATTGTCTGACCAAAACTATCAACGGTTTTGCGAGCACTAAACCAGGCAACTAGCTTCCAGTTTGCAATTTTAAGGCGAAAATATTCCATTGAGGCTGCATTGCGTGCCAGCTTGGGCGCAAAGCTGTCGGCTGTCCACCAGGAGGTCCCATGTCTGAATCTGATCGGCCCGAAAAGTCAAGACCTGCATCTAAATCTCGCCAGTCCGCCGAGAAATCCGTAGCGGAACGCTCTGCCGCAGAGGGTGCGTCCGCTGAGGCGATGGCGGTGCTGCCATTGCGGGATATCGTCGTTTTCCCGCACATGATTGTACCCTTGTTTGTTGGCCGTGAAAAATCTGTCCGCGCACTTGAAGCGGTAATGAAGGACGATAAGCAGATCCTGCTCGTCGCGCAGAAGAACGCATCACAGGACGACCCCGAACCGACGGACATATTCCGGGTCGGCACCGTCTCGACGATCTTGCAGTTGTTGAAGCTGCCGGACGGAACCGTCAAAGTGCTGGTGGAGGGCGGACGTCGGGCCCGCATCACTGGGTTCAAAGAGACCGAGGCGTATTTCGAGGCGTTCACCGAGGCGATGCCCGATGAGGAGAGCGAGGCCAAGGAGCTTGAAGCATTGGGCCGCACCGTCGTTGGCCAGTTCGAGCAATATATCAAGCTGAACAAAAAGATTGCGCCGGAGGTGCTGGTTTCGCTGAACCAGATTGAGGATCCCAGCAAGCTTGCTGATACGATCTCGTCCCATCTAAACCTCAAGATTGCTGAAAAGCAGGAACTGCTTGAGTCAGCTCGCATCGGTGAGCGGTTGGAGCGGGTATTTGCCCACATGGAGAGCGAGATTGGCGTGCTTCAGGTGGAGAAGCGTATTCGCAACCGCGTCAAGCGGCAGATGGAAAAGACCCAGCGCGAGTATTATCTGAACGAGCAGCTCAAGGCGATTCAGAAGGAGCTTGGCGAAGGCGAGGACGGCAAGGACGAGACGGCTGAACTCGAGGACCGCATCAAGAAGACCAAGTTCACCAAGGAGGCGCGCGAGAAGGCGATGAGCGAGCTGAAGAAGCTGCGCACCATGAGCCCGATGAGCGCAGAGGCGACGGTGGTGCGCAACTACCTTGACTGGATGCTGTCGATTCCGTGGAAGAAGCGCAGCAAGGTCAGCAATGACGTCCTGGAGGCCGAACGCATCCTCGACGCCGACCATTATGGCCTAGACAAGGTGAAGGAGCGCATCCTCGAGTACCTTGCGGTGCAATCACGCAGCCCGAAAATTCGCGGCCCGATCCTATGCCTCGTGGGGCCGCCGGGCGTGGGTAAGACCAGCTTGGGCAAGAGCATCGCCCGGGCGACCGCGCGGAATTTCGTCCGCATGTCGCTGGGCGGCGTACGGGATGAGGCGGAGGTTCGTGGACATCGGCGGACCTACATCGGCTCCATGCCCGGCAAGGTCGTGCAGGGCATGAAGAAGGCCAAGACCAGCAATCCGTTGTTCCTCCTTGATGAGATCGACAAGCTCGGTGCCGATTGGCGCGGCGATCCGTCCTCGGCGTTGCTGGAGGTGTTGGACCCCGAGCAGAATGCGACGTTCGCCGATCATTATTTGGAGGTTGACTACGACCTTTCGGACGTGATGTTCGTTACCACGGCCAACAGCTTGAAGATGCCGCAGCCATTGCTGGACCGCATGGAGATTATTCGTATCGCCGGCTACACGGAGGACGAAAAGGTCGAAATCGCCAAGCGGCATCTGGTTGCGAAACAGGCAGAGGCGAATGGGTTGAAGCCCGAGGAGTGGTCGCTGAACGAGGACGCGATCCGCGATCTTGTCCGATACTATACGCGTGAGGCCGGGGTGCGCAGCCTTGAGCGTGAGATCGCCAACGTAGCCCGGAAGGTGGTCAAGGAGATTGTCACCAAAAAGGTGAAGCGCATCGCGATCACCCGTAAGAACCTCGACAAGTATGCGGGTGTCCGACGCTTCCGCTACGGCGAGACCGAAGAGGAGGACATGGTCGGGGTCGTCACCGGGCTTGCCTGGACCGAGGTCGGCGGCGAGATCCTCACGATTGAAAGCGTGATGCTGCCGGGCAAGGGGGCCGTCAAGCACACCGGCAAGCTGGGCGACGTCATGCAGGAAAGCGTGTCGGCCGCGTTAAGCTATGTGCGCAGCCGCAGCATCAGCTTCGGCATCAAGCCGACGATCTTCGAGAAGCGGGATATCCATGTCCACGTGCCCGAGGGCGCCACGCCGAAAGACGGTCCCTCCGCCGGCATTGCGATGGCCACCAGCATCGTCAGCATTATGACGGGCATTCCGGTCCGGCGGGATGTTGCCATGACCGGGGAGATTACGCTGCGTGGCCGGGTGTTGCCGATCGGCGGTTTGAAGGAGAAGCTGCTGGCAGCGTTGCGGGCCGGGATTACGACGGTGTTCATCCCGCGCGACAACGAGAAAGACCTCGTGGACATCCCGGAGAGCGTGAAGAAGCATTTGAAGGTTATTCCGGTGGCCCACGTGGACGAGGTAATCAGCCAGGCGCTCATTCGTAAGCCTGAGGCCATCGAGTGGGAGGAGCCGGCCGAAGCGGTGGTGCCGCCCGTCAGTCAGCCTGTCGCCTCGCTGCCTCACTGACATGCCGCCCACCCAAGCCTGGTCGCTTGGGTGGGCGCGTCTTGGGTTCAGTTGGGAGATCGGCTATGTCGTTGGGCGTGGGCGGTTAGCTCAGCGGTAGAGCGTCTCGTTTACACCGAGAGGGTCGGCGGTTCGAAACCGTCACCGCCCATACTACCGGCGTCGCGGTTGCCTTGCCCGTGCTGGAAATACTGATCAAATTTTGATACGCGACGTCACGACTTGACGTCGCGATGCGCGCGCCGTAGATCGTGCGCCCTGCCGCTGCGGGAGTAGCTCAGTTGGTTAGAGCGCCGGCCTGTCACGCCGGAGGTCGCGGGTTCGAGCCCCGTCTCTCGCGCCAGCAGCGGCAAGGCTTCTCGACACGAGGTGTTTCCAGCACGCTCAACGGTGTGTCACGGCGCTAGCGGCCAGGACGGCTTCCCGGTAGTATGACGCCGCGGTGCAGCATTGCACCGAGATCAGCTTCCGAGGTCCCGCATGACGCTGCTCTCCGAATACTTTCCGATTTTGGTATTCATCGCGATTGGCGGCTTTATCGCCCTGGCCATGGTGGGCGGCTCATTGCTGGCTGCGCAGCAGAAGCCGTATGCCGAGAAACTGTCGCCCTACGAGTGCGGCTTCGAGCCGTTCGACGATGCGCGCCGCAAGTTCGACGTGCGCTTTTACCTCGTCGCAATCTTGTTCATCATCTTCGACCTCGAGGTCGCCTTCTTGTTTCCCTGGGCGGTAAGTCTTTCGGATATTGGGATTTTTGGCTTCCTGTCGATGCTCGGCTTCCTTGCAGTCCTGACCGTCGGCTTTATCTATGAGTGGTGCAAAGGTGCGTTGGAATGGGAGTAGTCCCGCTATGAGTGCGACAACAATTGGGGCGATCGGACCTGGCTTGGACGGCCTCGCCTGGAACCGGGAGGCGTTGGCCCCCGGCCCCGAGCAAGACGCGGTCATCAAGGGCATCACCGGGGAGGTCGCCGACAAGGGTTTCGTCGTCGCCAACCTCGACAAGGTGGTGAACTGGGCCCGCACCGGCAGCCTTTGGCCGATGACATTCGGCTTGGCCTGTTGTGCGGTCGAGATGATCCACGCCTATATGCCGCGCTACGACCTCGATCGTTTTGGCGTCATTCCCCGGGCCAGCCCGCGGCAGTCGGACGTGATGATCGTCGCGGGCACCTTGACCAACAAGATGGCTCCGGCGCTGCGCAAGGTATACGACCAGATGCCGGAGCCGCGTTGGGTGATCAGCATGGGAAGCTGTGCCAATGGCGGCGGCTACTACCATTATAGCTATTCGGTCGTGCGGGGTTGCGACCGGATCGTGCCGGTTGACATTTATGTGCCGGGTTGCCCACCAACGGCAGAGGCGTTGGTTTACGGGATCATGCAATTGCAGAAGAAGATCCGCCGCACTGGGACGATTCTGCGTGGCTGACGAGACTGCAGCGCTGGAGGCACCGGTTCGAGTGCTTTCAGCGGTTGAACATCTGGCCGACACGGCGCGTAGCCTGCCCGGCGTCGTACACGCCGAGCTTGAGCATGGCGAGCTGGTGCTGCGTGTGGCCGTGTCCGATCTGATTTCCGTGCTGACTGTCCTGCGCGACGACCCACGTTTCGCCTGCGAGCAGTTGATGGAGCTTTGCGGCGTGGACTGGCCGGAGCGGCCCGAGCGGTTCGATGTGGTCTATATGCTGCTGTCGATCTCCCTGAACCATCGCGTGCGTGTAGTGGTGCCAACGGGTTCAGAGACCCCGGTGCCTTCCATTCATAGGCTCTGGCCGGTGGCGACGTGGTTCGAGCGCGAGGCGTGGGATCTATTCGGCATCAGCTTCACCGACCAGCCTGATCTGCGCCGTATCCTCACGGATTACGGGTTCAACGGGCATCCATTGCGCAAGGATTTCCCGCTCACGGGCTACGTCGAGGTGCGCTACGACGAGGACCGCAAGCGGGTCGTCAACGAGCCGGTGACCCTGACCCAGGATTTCCGCAACTTTGATTTCGTCTCGCCTTGGGAAGGCATGGTCACCCTGCCCGGCGACGAGAAGGCGCATACCGACCGCCAAAAGGCCGCTTCGGGTGGTGCCGTTCCCAACAAGGATGATAAGTGATGCCGGACGGTATCCGTAGCCATAGCTTTGACGGCACCCATCCAACCACTCCGGATGAGGATAAAACCAATACGACCAAGGTCATCGAGGTCGATAACCACACGATTAACTTCGGCCCGCAGCATCCGGCCGCGCACGGCGTGTTGCGCCTGATCCTTGAGATGGACGGCGAGGTTGTCGAGCGCGCCGACCCGCATATCGGGCTGCTGCATCGCGGCACCGAGAAGTTGATCGAGTACAAGACCTACCTGCAGGCGTTGCCCTACTTCGACCGCCTGGATTACGTAAGCCCGATGTGCATGGAGCATACCTGGGTGCTTGCGCAGGAGAAGCTGCTGGGGATCCAGGCGCCGGAGCGCGGCCGATGGATCCGCACGATGTTTGCTGAGATCACCCGCGTGCTGAATCACCTGCTGAATATCACCACCTACGCGCTGGATGTCGGCGCCATAACGCCGAGCCTGTGGGGCTTTGAGGAACGCGAGAAGCTGCTGCAGTTCTACGAGGGGGTGTCCGGTGCCCGTTACCACGGCAACTATTTCCGTACCGGTGGCGTCGCCCGCGACCTTCCGGCCGGCATGTCCGAACAGATTTCCGCCTGGGCTGATACGTTCCCGAAGTTCATCGACGAGCTTGAGCAGTTGCTGACCAGCAACCGCATTTGGAAGCAGCGCACGGTGGATATCGGCGTCATGACGACAGAGGATGCTTTGGCCTGGGGCTTCAGCGGCCCCTGCATCCGGGCGAGCGGCGTGCCATGGGATCTGCGGAAGTCGCAGCCCTATGACATGTACGAGCGTGTGAAGTTCGATATCCCGGTGGCGCGCAATGGCGACTGTTATGACCGCTATCTGGTCCGCATGGCCGAGATGCGGCAGAGCGTCTATATCATCCAGCAATGCCTTGAGCGCATGCAGCCTGGCCCGGTCAAGATCGAAGACCGCAAATTCACCGCGCCCCGGCGGCAAGAGATGAAGCGATCGATGGAGGCGCTGATCCATCACTTCAAGCTTTATACCGAAGGCTATCACATCCCGGCCGGCACGACCTATACCGCGACCGAAAGTCCCAAGGGGGAGTTTGGCGTGTATCTGATCGCCGATGGCAGCAACCGTCCCTATCGCTGCAAGATTCGCCCGACTGGTTTTGCCCATTTGCAGGCCATCGAGCATATGTCCAAGCGTCACATGCTGGCCGACGCGGTCGCCATTATTGGCTCCATCGACGTCGTGTTCGGCGAGATCGATAGGTAGAGCATGTCGGAGCGTCTAGGCGGGCCGCACGGATCGCAGGTGGGTAACGGCACGGCAGAAAACATCGGCGACGGGTCGAGCGGCGAGGATGCGGCGCAGTCGACGCACTTCGCCTTCAATACGGCGAGCGAAGCGGAGATTACCAAGATCCTGACCAAATATCCGCCCAGCCGCAAGGCCAGCGGAGTGTTGCCGTTACTGTATGTCGTGCAGACTCAGATGCGGCGGGAGACCGGCAGTGCCTGGGTGCCGCGCGTTGCTATGGACGTGGTGGCGGCCCGCTTGGAGATGCCGCCGATCCGCGTTTACGAGGTTGCAACGTTTTACTTGATGTTCAACACCAACCCGATCGGCCGCTTCCATCTGCAGGTCTGCGGCACGACGCCGTGCTGGCTGCGCGGCTCGGACGAGATTACCCGCGCCTGCCGGGACGAGACCGGCATCAAGGGGTGGCGGCAAACCAGCGCAGACGGGATGTTCACCATGTCCGAGGTCGAGTGCCTTGGCGCCTGCGTGAACGCACCGATCCTGCAGGTGGACGACGACTACCACGAGGACCTCGACTACGACCGCACCGTGGCGCTGCTGCAGGCGCTGCGCCGGGGAGAGCACCCGGCAGCCGGCTCGGCGATCGGGCGCATAACCTCGGCGCCCGAGGGCGGGCCCACGACATTGACCACGATACCGATTGCCGGAGAGTAGCGCGATGCTTGCCGACCAGGACCGCATTTTCACCAATCTATACGGCCAGCACGACTGGAGCCTTGAAGGTGCACGTGAGCGTGGCGACTGGCATGACACCGCGGCGATCATCGCCCGTGGCCGGGAGGCGATCATCGAGGAGATGAAGGCATCGGGCTTGCGCGGTCGCGGCGGCGCCGGGTTCCCGACCGGGATGAAGTGGTCGTTCATGCCGAAACAGCCGTCGCCGGACGGCCGGCCCAGCTACCTTGTGGTGAACGCCGACGAGAGCGAGCCGGGCACCTGCAAGGACCGCGACATCCTGCGGCATGACCCGCACAAGCTGATCGAGGGCTGCCTGATCGCCTCGTTCGCGATGGGCGCGCAAGCCTGCTACGTCTATGTCCGCGGCGAATACTACAATGAAACCTGCAACTTGCAGGCCGCGGTTGACCAGGCCTACGCGGCGAACCTGTTGGGTAAGAACGCTTCGGGGTCGGGCTATGACTTCGACCTTTATGTGCATCGTGGCGCCGGCGCCTACATCTGCGGCGAGGAAACGGCGCTGTTGGAGAGCCTGGAGGGCAAGAAGGGCATGCCGCGCCTAAAGCCGCCATTCCCGGCGGCAGTGGGGCTGTATGGCTGTCCGACCACGGTCAACAACGTCGAGACGATCGCCGTCGTGCCGACCATCCTGCGCCGCGGTGGCGCCTGGTTCTCCGCGCTGGGCCGTCCGAAGAACACCGGAACCAAGATATTCTGCATCAGCGGCCACGTGAACAAGCCGTGCAATGTGGAGGAGGAACTGGGCATCCCGCTCCGCGAACTGATCGACACCTACGCCGGCGGCGTGCGCGGCGGCTGGGACAACCTGCTCGCGGTCATCCCCGGCGGGTCCAGCGTGCCGTTGCTGCCCAAGGACATCTGCAACACCGTGCTGATGGACTTCGACAGCCTGCGCGACGTGAAGTCCGGGCTGGGCACCGCCGGCGTGATCGTGATGGACAAATCGACCGACGTGATCCGCGCCATCGACCGTCTGGCGCAGTTCTACAAGCATGAGAGCTGCGGCCAATGCACACCGTGCCGCGAGGGCACCGGCTGGATGATGCGGGTGATGCACCGCATGGTGCAGGGACGGGCGGAGCTGGACGAGATCGACATCCTGGAACAGGTGACGAAGCAGATCGAGGGCCACACTATCTGCGCCCTGGGCGACGCGGCGGCCTGGCCGATCCAGGGCCTGATCCGCCATTTCCGTCCGGTCATGGAGGAGCGTATCGCCAGCTACAAGGCAGCGCGTGCCCCGCGGCCGTTGCCGATGGCAGCCGAATAGGCGAGGGCGGTGTCCGTGCTCGCGACTTACAAAGAGACAGTGTAATGGCGAAGTTGACAGTTGACGGGATGGCCGTCGAGGTTCCGAACGGCGCATCCGTCCTACAGGCGTGCGAGGCCGTAGGCGTCGAGATCCCGCGTTTCTGCTACCACGAGCGGCTCTCGGTCGCCGGCAACTGCCGCATGTGCTTGGTCGAGATCGAGAAGGCGCCGAAGCCGATCGCGAGCTGCGCCTACCCGGTGGCTGACGGCATGGTGGTCAGGACCGACACAGCCATGGTGCGCCAGGCGCGCCGCGGCGTGATGGAGTTTCTGCTGATCAACCATCCGCTTGACTGCCCGATCTGCGACCAGGGCGGCGAGTGCGACCTGCAAGACCAGGCGTATTCCTATGGCATGGACCATTCCCGCTTTGCCGAGAACAAGCGGGCGGTGAAAGACAAATACCTGGGTCCGTTGGTCAAGACGTTTATGACCCGCTGCATCCACTGTACCCGCTGCATCCGCTTCAGCAGCGAGATGGGTGCGACCGCGCGGGGCGAGAACATGGAGGTCGGCACCTACATCGAGAAGGCGCTGACCACGGAGCTGTCCGGCAACCTGATCGACATCTGTCCGGTAGGCGCCTTGCTGAACAAGCCATACAGCTTCACCGCCCGTCCCTGGGAATTGCGCAAGACCGACAGCGTGGACGTGCACGATGCTTTGGGTTCCAACATCCGCGTGGATGCTCGTGGGTCCGAGGTGCTGCGCGTGCTGCCGCGGACCAACGAGGACGTGAACGAGGAGTGGCTGGGCGACAAGTCCCGTTTCAGCCAGGACGGCCTGAGGCGTCGGCGCTTGGACAAGCCTTGGGTCCGTCAAGACGGCAAGCTGCGTCCGGCCAGTTGGCCCGAGGCGTTCGGTGCCATAGCGTCCAAGCTGAAGGGACTGCCCGGCGAGCGCATCGGAGCGCTGGCTGGCGACCTCTGCGACGCCGAAAGCATGGTGGCGCTCAAGGATCTGATGACGGCGCTCGGGTCGCAGAACCTCGATTGCCGTCAGGATGGCGCAGCGCTCGAAGCCGGACGGCGTGATTTCTACACGTTCAATACGACCGTTGCCGGGATCGAGGAGGCGGACGCGATCCTGCTCATTGGCAGCAATCCCCGGCGTGAAGCTCCCGTGCTGAACGCGCGTATCCGCAAGCGCCTGAACCATGGCGGCTGTCCGGTGGCCTATGTCGGCCAGCCAGCCGATCTCACCTACCCGGCGCAGCACCTCGGCGACACCACGGCCGGCATCGAGGGTGCGGCTGCCATGCTGCGTGATGCGAAGCGTCCGATGATCATCGTTGGGCAAGGCGCGCTTGCCCGGCCGGACGGCGCCGCCGTGCTCGCGGCAGCCTGGGCGCTAGCAGCCTCAGTCGGCGCGTTGACCCCTGAGTGGCACGGTTTCAACGTGCTGCATACCGCTGCTGCCAGGGTGGGCGCGCTCGACCTGGGTTTCTTGCCCGGACCCGGCGGCAAGGCGCTGCCGGCCATGCTGGGCGGTGGCGTCGATCTGCTATGGTTGTTGGGGGCCGATGAGTTTGATACCGCAGCGATCGGCGCTGACACCTTCGTTGTCTATCAGGGCCACCACGGCGACCGTGGAGCCGCCCGAGCCGACGTCATCCTTCCAGGAGCCGCCTATACGGAAAAGGGCGGCACCTATGTCAACACTGAGGGCCGGGTGCAACGCGGCTACGTCACCACGCAGCCGCCTGGCGAGGCACGGGAGGACTGGGCAATCCTTCGGGCGTTCAGCGCCGTGCTCGGAATACCCTTGCCCTACGACACCATCCAGGGCGTGCGCGAACGTCTAGTTGCCGTGAACCCAGTCTTTGCAACTTTGCAAACACTGGTGCCGCATGGCTGCACCGACCAGGCTGGCCCGTCCGGCGATCCAGCCAGCGTAGGTACTGCCCCGTTCCAACCGGCGGTGGCGGACTACTACCAGACCAACGCCATCAACCGTGCCAGCGTCACCATGGCCGAGTGCACCCGCACCTACACGGCCCCGCTGCTGCAGGCAGCGGAGTGAGCATCCAGTGAACGCGTTCATCGCCACCCCATTTGGCACGCTGCTCCTGACCATCGTGCAGACGCTGGCAATGCTGGTTCCGGTGCTGGTCAGCGTCGCCTACCTGACGTTGGCCGAGCGCAAGGTGATGGCGGCGATGCAGGCGCGCAAAGGTCCCAACGTCGTGGGCCCCTTCGGCCTGATGCAGCCGTTCGCCGACGCGCTGAAAATGCTGATGAAGGAGACCATAATCCCGACCGGGGCGAACCGCATCCTGTTCATCGTGGCGCCCTTGCTGACCATGACGCTGGCGATGATTGCCTGGGCGGTAATCCCGGTGAACGATGGCTGGGCCATCGCCAACATCAACGTCGGCGTGTTGTATCTGTTCGCCATCAGCAGCCTCGGCGTCTATGGCATCGTGATCGCCGGTTGGGCCAGCAATTCGAAGTATGCCTTCCTCGGTGCTATGCGTTCTGCGGCGCAGATGGTCAGCTACGAGGTCAGCATGGGCTTCGTCATCGTGACCGTGCTGCTCTGCGCCGGCAGCCTGAACTTGACCGATATAGTCCGCGCCCAGGAACGCGTCTGGTTCTTCATCCCGCTGTTCCCGATGTTCATCGTTTTCTTCATCTCCACCCTCGCCGAGACCAACCGCGCGCCGTTCGACTTGCCGGAGGGCGAGAGCGAGATCGTCGGCGGGTTCCACGTCGAGTATGGCGCGATGACCTTCGGGCTGTTCTTCCTGGGCGAGTACGCCAACATGATTCTGATGTCGGCAATGACATCGATCCTGTTCCTCGGCGGCTGGCTGAGCCCGATCCCGTTCGCGCCGTTCACCTGGGTGCCAGGCCCGATCTGGTTCATCGCCAAAATCTGCCTCGTGCTGTTCATGTTCGTCTGGGTGCGCGCGACCTTCCCGCGCTTCCGCTACGACCAGTTGATGCGGCTCGGCTGGAAGGTGTTCCTGCCGATGTCGCTCGGATGGTTGATCCTGACTGCGGGCGTGCTGCTGGCGATGGGCTGGCTGCCCAACGCACATCCGGCCTGACACTTGCTCTGTCGCCCGGCGAAGCCTATGCCGCCGGGCAGATTAGGAACCGACCCATGGCATTCCTGGACCGTACCGCGCGCAGTCTTCTGCTCGGCGAACTGCTTTCTGGCATGTCGCTAACCCTGAAATATTTCTTCCGGCAGAAGGCGACCATCAACTACCCCTACGAGAAGGGTCCGATCTCGCCGCGCTTCAAAGGCGAGCACGCATTGCGCCGCTATCCGAACGGCGAGGAGCGCTGCATCGCTTGCAAACTGTGCGAGGCCGTGTGCCCGGCCCTCGCCATCACCATCGAGGCCGAGCCGCGCGATGACGGCAGCCGCCGTACCACGCGCTACGATATCGACATGACCAAGTGCATCTACTGCGGCCTGTGCGAGGAGAGCTGCCCGGTGGACGCCATCGTCGAGGGCCCAAATTTCGAGTTCGCCGTCGAGACGCGCGAGGAGCTGCTATACAACAAGGAGCGCTTGCTGGCGAACGGCGACCGGTGGGAGAGCGAGTTGTCCAAGCGGCTTGAGCTTGATGCCCCGTACCGCTAGGCCCGGCCGATATTCTCTACCGTTAGGCTGATCTGATGATTGTCACCGCCGCGTTCTATATCTTCTCCGCGATCCTGATCGGGTCGGCTGCCGCCGTCGTCACATCGCGCAACCCCGTGCACTCCGTGCTATTCCTGATCCTGGCGTTCTTCAACGCGGCAGCCTTGTTCCTGATTGCTGGCGCCGAGTTCCTGGCGATGATCCTCGTCATCGTCTATGTCGGCGCGGTCGCCGTGCTGTTCCTTTTTGTCGTGATGATGCTCGACGTGAATTTCGGGCAGCTCCGGGAGGGCTATCAGCGCTACCTGCCAGTCGGCGCCACCGTCGGTGCCGTGCTGTTCGGTGAGCTGTTGCTGGTGCTGGGCGGCTGGCAATTTGCCCCGCAGGCTTCCACGCTCCGGCTTAGCAGCACGCCAGCGGGGGTCAGCAATACCCAGGCATTGGGGCGGTTGATCTATACCGACTACATTTTCCTGTTCCAGATGGCCGGACTGATCCTGATGGTCGCGATGATCGGCGCCATCGTGCTCACCCATCGCGAGCGCACCACCAGCCGCCGCCAGAGCATCGCCCGGCAGAATGCGCGCCAGGTGTCCGACACGCTTGAGATCATGGAGGTCGGCTTCGGCGTCGGCACCAACGTCACCGGCATCATCCGCCCCAAGCGCGAGCCGGAGCCTGTGCTGGCGGACGAGCCGCATACTCACGGCGTCGGCCTGCCCGGACCTGGAGAGCACTGATGGCCCCGATCGGCGTTGGTCACTATCTGACGGTCGCGGCAATCCTGCTGGTGCTCGGCATCTTTGGCATCTTCCTGAACCGGAAGAACGTCATCGTTATCATGATGTCGGTCGAGCTAATTCTACTTGCCGTGAACCTCAATCTCGTGGCGTTCAGCTCGGCGTTGAATGATTTGGCGGGCCAGGTCTTTGCGCTGTTCGTCCTGACCGTCGCCGCCGCCGAGGCCGCAATCGGGCTGGCGATTGTCGTCGTCTATTTCCGCAACCGTGGCTCGATCCAGGTCGAGGACGTGAACCTGATGAAGGGCTAGCGGATGCTGTATGCCGTCGCCGTATTCGCCCCGTTGCTGGGCGCCTTGGTCGCCGGCCTGCTCGGCCGCCAGATCGGCGACAAGGCCAGCCAGGCCGTGACCATCCTCTGCATGATCGTCGCCGCGATCTGCGGCACCGCAAGCTTTCTCCCCTTTTTCGGCGGCGAAGGTCAGCCGGGCACGGTTTCACTCGGAACCTGGATACAGGTAGAAAATTTCCACATCGAGTGGGCGCTCCGCTACGATACGCTGTCGGCGGTGATGGTCGCGATGGTCACATTCATCGCGACGCTGATCCACATCTACAGCGTCGGCTACATGAGCCACGACGCGACCATCCCGCGTTTTTTCAGCTACCTCAGCCTGTTCACCTTCGCCATGCTGATGCTGGTGACGGCTGACAACCTGGTGCAGTTGTTCTTCGGCTGGGAGGGCGTCGGCCTCGCGAGCTATCTGCTCATCGGCTACTGGTACGACCGCCCCAGCGCCAACCGGGCCGCAATGAAGGCGTTCATCGTCAACCGGGTCGGCGACTTGTTCTTCGCCGTCGGCATCGCTCTGGTGTTCCTGCTGTTCGGCTCCGTTGAGTTCCCGGAAATCTTCGCCCGCATCCACGAGCACACGGGCGACACCTACCACGTGCTCGGCAGCACGTGGCGCGCCTATGAAGTGATCGGTGTCCTGCTGTTCCTCGGTGCCGCTGGCAAGTCGGCCCAGCTCGGCCTGCACACCTGGCTGCCCGACGCGATGGAGGGGCCGACGCCGGTCTCGGCGCTGATCCATGCCGCGACGATGGTGACGGCCGGCGTGTTCCTGATGGCGCGCATGTCGCCCATCCTGGAATACGCTCCCGGCGCGCTCGGCTTCATTGCTTTCATGGGCGCCAGCACCTGCCTGTTCGCCGCGACGATCGGCTGCGTGCAGAACGACATCAAGCGCATCATTGCCTACTCGACCTGCTCGCAGCTCGGCTACATGTTCATCGCCGCCGGGGTGGGCGCCTACCAGGCGTCCATCTTCCATTTGTTCACCCACGCTTTCTTCAAGGCGCTGCTGTTCCTGGGCGCCGGATCGGTGATCCACGCCATGTCCGACGAGCAGGACATCCGCAACATGGGCGGCATCTGGCGCAAAATCCCGGTGACCTACGCTGTCATGTGGATCGGCAGCCTGGCGCTGGCCGGGATCCCGATCTTCGCCGGCTACTACTCCAAGGACGCCATCCTTGAGGCCGCGTTCGCCCGGCACAGCGCGGTCGGCATGTATGGTTTCCTCTGCGGCACCATCGCCGCGTTCCTGACCGCGTTCTACTCCTGGCGCCTGCTGATCCTCACCTTCCACGGCACGTCGCGCGCCAGTCCCGAGACACTCGACCATGTCCACGAGAGCCCGCCCGTCATGCTCGTTCCATTGATCGTGCTGGCGATTGGCGCCGTTGTTGCCGGGTTTGCCTTCGAAGGCTCCTTCATCGGCGAAGGCTGGCTGGAGTTCTGGCGCGGCAGCATCGTGAACGCGCCCAGCAACAGCGTGCTGGACGACATGCACCACGTGCCAGGGATCATCAGCCTGCTGCCCACCATCGTCGGCGTGCTTGGCATCGCGCTGGCCTACGTGATGTATGTGGCTCGTCCCGAGATTCCCGCGCGCCTCGCGGCGGCGGTGCCGGGCGTTTACCGCTTCGTGCTCAACAAGTGGTATTTCGACGAGCTGTATGACGCCGTTTTCGTCCGCCCCGCCGTCCGCCTCGCCCGCATCCTGTGGCAGGTCGGCGACGCCCAGGTGATCGATGGTATCCCGAACGGCATCGCGGCCTTGACCTCCGACAGCTCGGCGCAGGTGGTGCGTATCCAAACCGGGTCGATCGCGGTCTATGCCTTCACCATGCTGATCGGCCTTGTGCTGCTGGTCAGCATCTTCCTGTTGTTCCGGTGATCCCTTCAATGACTGGCCTGAACGCTGCCGGCTTCCCTATCCTGTCTTTGCTGACCTGGCTGCCGCTGGCCGGCGGGCTGTTCATTATGACGGTGCGGGGCGACGAGGCTGTGGTCGCCGGCAATGCCCGATGGGCAGCGTTGTGGACCAGCCTAATCGTCTTCGCCATCTCGCTGGTGCTGTGGGTCAAGTTCGACATCAGCGACCCCGGCTTCCAGTTCAAGGAGAGCGTGTCCTGGTTGCCGGAGTTCGGCGTCGGCTACCGCATGGGCGTGGACGGGATTTCTGTTTTATTCGTCCTGCTCTCCACGGCCCTGACGCCAATCTGTATCCTGGCGAGCTGGGAAGCCATCACCGTGCGCGTTCGCGAGTACATGCTCGCCTTCCTGGTGCTGGAAACCATGATGGTCGGCATGTTCTCCGCCCAGGACTTCATCGTGTTCTACATGTTCTTCGAGGGCGTGCTGATCCCGATGTTCCTGATCATCGGCGTCTGGGGCGGCGCGCGGCGGGTCTATGCCAGCTTCAAGTTCTTTCTCTACACGCTGGCCGGCTCTATCTTGATGCTGCTGGCGCTGCTGGCGATCTGGTATCACGCGGGGACCACCGATCTTGCGGTGCTGATGCAGACGCCGTTCCCCGCACGGATGCAGTTCTGGCTGTTCCTCGCTTTCTTCGCCTCGTTCGCGGTGAAGGTGCCGATGTGGCCGGTCCACACCTGGCTGCCAGACGCGCATGTCGAGGCGCCAACCGCTGGTTCGGTCATCCTGGCGGGCGTGCTGCTGAAGATGGGTGCCTATGGCTTCTTGCGGTTCTCGCTGCCGATGCTGCCGCAGGCCAGCCAGCAGTTCGCGCCGATGATGTTCACCCTGGGCGTCGTTGCGGTCATCTACACTTCGTTGGTCGCGCTGGCGCAGACCGACATGAAGAAGCTGATCGCCTATTCCTCGGTCGCCCACATGGGCGTCGTCATCATTGGCATCTTCACCTTCAACGCCCAAGGCCTGCAAGGCGCGCTGTTCCAGATGCTGTCGCACGGCATCGTCTCGGCCGCCCTGTTCCTCTGCGTCGGCGTGATCTACGACCGCATCCACACCCGCGACATCGCACGCTACGGCGGCCTCGCCACCCACATGCCAGCCTACGCCCTCGTGTTCATGGTGTTCACCATGGCGAGCGTCGGCCTGCCCGGCACCTCCGGATTCGTCGGCGAGTTCCTGGTGCTGGTCGGCGCATTCAAGATCAGCCTCTATCTCGCCTATCTCGGCAGCTTCGGCATGATCCTCGGCGCGGTTTACATGCTCTATCTCTATCGCCGGGTGATCTTCGGCGTGATCACGCGGGACGACCTGCGCGGCATCCTGGACTTGTCGCCACGGGAGATCGCGATTTTCACGCCGCTCATATTTCTCGTCCTATGGATGGGCATTTACCCCTCCAGCTTCACGCAGTTTTTCGATGCGAGCGTTCACGCCATGGTTGACCATCACACGGCCGCGCTCATCGGTTCGAAGCTCGCGGGGATCACGCTATGAACTGGACGATGGCGCTGCCGGAGATCGTGCTTGCGGTCTGTGCCATGGCCATCCTCGTGTTCGGCGTGTTCCGCAAGCCGGACCCGGCGTTCCTATGCACTATGCTGGCGCTCGCCGCCCTCGTGCTCGCCGCGGTCCTGGTGCTCGGCAGCGATATTGGCGGCGGATACCGCGAGCTGTTCGTGGTGGACGGCTTCGCCAGCTACATGAAGCTGCTGATCCTCGCCGGTGCCGGCTTTTCGGCTGTGCTGGCGCTTGACTACAACGTGCGCGAGGGCATCAGCCGGTTCGAGTTCCCGGTGCTGATCCTGTTGTCCACCGTCGGCATGATGGTCATGTGCAGCGCGTCGAGCCTGATGACGCTGTACATGGGATTGGAGCTCCAGTCGCTGGCCCTCTATGTCCTCTGCGCCTTTGCCCGGGACGATTTGCGGTCGGCCGAGTCCGGGTTGAAATTTTTCGTGCTGGGCGCGCTTGCCTCTGGTCTGCTTTTATATGGCATCTCACTCGCCTACGGGTTTGCCGGCACGATGCAGTTCGGTGAGTTGTCGCGGGCGCTCGCGACACCGGACACCGCCTCCGCCGGCCTGATTGTCGGCATGGTGTTCATCGTGGCCGGGTTGGCGTTCAAGCTCTCCGCCGTCCCGTTCCACATGTGGACGCCGGACGTGTACGAGGGTGCGCCGACCCCGGTCACCGCCTTTATGAGCACAGCACCCAAGGTCGCGGCGATCGCGTTGCTGCTGCGTGCGCTTGAGGTGCCGTTCGGGCACATCACCCCGCAATGGACCCAGCTCATCGTGCTGGTCTCCATCGCATCGATGCTGCTCGGCTCGCTTGCCGCGATCGGCCAGGCCAATATCAAGCGGCTGATGGCCTATTCCAGCATCGGCCACATGGGCTACGCGCTGGTTGGCCTCGCGGTCGGCACGGCGGACGGCATACGCGGCGTGCTGGTGTATATGGCAACCTATGTCTTCATGAGTGCCGGGGTGTTTGCCTGCATCATCGCCATGCGCCGGCGTGGCCGTCAGTTGGAGCGGATCAGCGACCTGTCCGGCCTGGCGCGCTCCGACCCTGGCCTGGCGCTCGCGATGGCGGTGTTCATGTTCAGCATGGCCGGCATCCCGCCATTCTCCGGGTTCTTCGGCAAGCTCTATGTATTCCTGCCAGCAGTGCAGTCCGGCTATTGGACCCTGGCGGTCATCGGCGTGCTGACCAGCGTCGTGGGCGCTTTCTATTATCTGCGCGTCATCAAGGTGATGTATTTCGACGCGGCCGAGCCGGCGTTCGACGTGCGTCCCACCTCCGTGTCGTTCGTCGCCGGAGTAGGCGCATTGGTGACGACGCTGTTCTTCGTTTTTCCGGCGCCGCTGGTTGCCGCGGCACAGCAGGCAGCGCGAGTGCTGTTCGGGTGAACCCGGCCAGTCCGCCAGCCTGGCGGATCCCTCCAGGCGAGGAGGAATAGCCGTGCTGCTGGTGGTCGATGCCGGGAACACCAACGTCGTATTCGCGGTGCATGACGGGTCGTCATGGCGGGGCATCTGGCGCATCGCGACCGAACCGCAACGCACCTCGGACGAGTACGCCGTCTGGCTGCTCACGCTGCTGTCATTTTCCGGGCTGAAACCCGCCGAGATCGACCGCACCGTGATCGGCACCGTAGTTCCCGCAGCGCTGTACCACCTGCGCCGCCTGTGCCGGGAATGGTTCGCGACCGAGCCACTGGTCGCCCGGTCCAGCCTGGACTGGGGCTTCGACATCCGCATCGACAACCCGGCCGAAGTCGGCGCCGACCGGTTGCTCAACACGCTTGCCGCGCACCAAGCCTATGGCGGCCCGCTGATCGTCATCGATTTCGGCACGGCGACGACGTTCGACGTCGTAGCCCCGGACGGCGCCTATCTGGGCGGCGTCATCGCGCCGGGCATCAACCTGTCGATCGAGGCGCTGCATACCGCAGCCGCCCGCCTCCCGCGCATCGGCATCGGCAGGCCGCAGGCGGTGATCGGCCGATCGACGATCCCTGCCATGCAGTCCGGCATCTATTGGGGCTATGTCGGTCTGGTGGAGGGCCTGGTCACCCGCATCCGCGCCGAGCACGACGAGCCGTTGAAGGTCATTGCGACTGGCGGCCTCGCGCCGATGCTGGCCGAAGGGACGACCATCATTGAGCGGATCGACCCTGATCTGACGCTGAACGGACTTCGCTTGTTGGCGGAGCGGAACCCCACACCCACATTGAGTCGCGACAGAATAAGAACAATTGAAGGCGATTAGATGGATGCTTATAGCGGTGATCTGACCTTCCTGCCGTTGGGCGGGACGGGTGAGATCGGCATGAACCTGAATTTATACCGTTGCGACGGAAAATGGCTGGCGATCGACTGCGGCATCGGCTTCGGCGGCAACGAGAATCCTGAGATCGAGATCATGATGCCCGACCCCGGCTTCATCGCTGAGCGGCGGGACCAATTGCTGGGATTGGTGATCACCCACGCGCACGAGGATCACATCGGCGCCGTCGCCCATCTTTGGCGCCAGCTTCGCTGCCCCGTTTATGCGACGCCGTTTGCGACTGCGGTGCTGAAGCGCAAGCTGACCGAGGCCGGGCTGCTGGCCGAGGTGCGCATCCACACCGTCCCGTGCGGCGGCCGGATTGAGTTGCCGCCGTTCTCGATGCAGTTCTTGCCCGTCGCGCACTCGCTGCCTGAGGCGCAGGCGCTCGCCATCCGCACGCCCTACGGCACGATCCTGCACACCGGCGACTGGAAGCTGGACCCCAACCCGCTGATCGGCCCGGCGACCGACGAGGCCGCCTTCCGTCGTCTCGGCGAGGAGGGCGTGCTCGCCATGGTGTGCGACAGCACCAATGCGATGGTGGACGGCCATTCCGGCAGCGAGGCCGAGGTGCGGCAAAGTCTGTCCGAGCTGATCCGCCCGATGCGCGGCCGGGTGGCGGTGACCTGCTTCGCCAGCAACGTGGCGCGGGTCGAGAGCGTGGTGCTGGCCGCCCGCGATGCCGGCCGCCATGTGGCGATGGTCGGCCGTTCGCTGCGTAATCTCGAAGCAGCCGCGCGGGAGTGCGGCTATCTTCGCGGCCTGCCGGAGTTCTTGTCGGAGGACGAGGCCGGGTCGGTCCCGGACGACAACCTGCTGATCCTGGTCACCGGCAGCCAGGGCGAGCCGCGCAGCGCCTTGTCGCGCATCGCTGCCGACACCCATCCAAATATTGCGCTGGGCGAGGGGGACACGGTCATCTTCAGCAGCCGCATGATCCCCGGCAACGAGCGGCCGATCACCCTGGTGCAGGACAGCCTGGTGCGCCGCGGCGTGCGGGTCATCACCGACGACGACGAGATCACCCACGTGTCCGGTCACCCGGCGCGCGAGGAGCTGCGGCAGCTCTATGCTTTGGTGAAGCCGAAGTACTCAGTTCCCGTGCACGGCGAGTGGCGGCACCTTTCGGCCCATGCGGCGCTGGCGAAGGAGGCTGGAGCTATACCGATCCTGCTGGAGGACGGCGATATCCTCAGCCTGTCGCCAGGACGGCCGGAAGTCGTGGACAGCGCGCCGGTTGGCCGCCTGGCGCTGGACGGCAACCGAGTGGTGCCGCTGAACGGCGGCGTGCTCGCTGCCCGGCGCCGCATGCTGTTCAACGGCGTCGTGCTCGGCAGCTTCGCCGTGGACGGCGCCGGCAAGGTGATGGGGCAGGCGCGGGTCAGCGCGCCGGGCCTGTTCGAGCCGGATGATCCCGAGACAGCGCGGGTGACGGCCGAGTTCACCCAGGCGGTGGCCGGGTTGCCGGCCCTGCTGCGACGCGATGACTCGGCACTGGCCGACGCGGCCCGGGCGGCGCTGCGTCGTGCTCTCGGCAAGCGCCTGCAGAAACGGCCGATGGTGGACGTCCACCTGCTACGGGTTTGATAGGCTCCAGGACGTGAACGGTTTCACAGCCTTCGTGCTCTATACGCTGATCTGGTGGACCGTGCTGTTCGCCGTGTTGCCGTTCGGCACGCGGCCGGTGGCGGATGCCGACGCAGCGACCGGCTGGCGCGGCACGCCGGAGCGCCCGCTGATCGGCCGCAAGCTTTTGGCGACCACCGTCATTTCCGCGGTGTTTTGGGGTGTGGCGATGCTGGTTATCCGGAGCAACTGGTGGTCGTTCCGCGTCGGTTGACCATTTAATATGCGATTGTTTGGTCCATGCCCATCCAGGCATCAGACTCTGTACAACAACGCAAAAAAAACGCTGTGCAGATTGCAGATTTACCTAGACGGAATGGAGGGTAACAAGTGATCTTCACAGCAGACCAGGAGATTGCTTCCTGGTCTGCCGTGTGATTGGCGTTTCCTCCCTAAACTCGGCCCGCTGCGCCGCCAGCGCGCGGGCCACCCTTTCTTGATAGTTCCATCACGAAGGGCTGTCACGCGGAATCAGGCGAGTTCCGCCATAATCGAACAAAAAAAAGGTTGTGCGCCGCACAAAAATTGCGCGGCGATAGTTGTTTTTCAGACAAAACATTTATTTAGGCAGCGACTGGCGATGCGGCCGTCGTGCCTGTAGGGTCCGTGCGGCTCAACTCACACAGGTCCAAAATGCGTCTGACCCGATCCCTGCTGCCCACCATCAAGCAAAATCCGGCCGAGGCGCAGATTGTCTCGCATCGGCTCATGCTGCGGGCTGGGCTGGTGCGGCAGGTCGCTGCGGGCATCTACGCCTGGCTCCCGGCAGGATGGCGCGTGCTGCGCAACATCGCGCAGGTGGTGCGGGAAGAGCAGGATCGCGTCGGCGCCCAGGAGCTGCTGCTGCCGACCCTGCAATCCGCCGACCTTTGGCGCGAGTCCGGCCGCTACGACGCCTATGGCCCGGAGATGCTGCGGCTGAAGGACCGCCATGAGCGCGACTTGGTCTACAGCCCGACCAACGAGTTGCTGATTGCCGACCTGCTGCGCCAGTCGGTCCGCAGCTACCGCGAGCTGCCGCAGATGCTCTATCACATCCAGTGGAAGTTCCGCGACGAGACCCGGCCGCGCTTCGGCGTGATGCGCGGGCGCGAGTTCCTGATGAAAGACGGTTATTCCTTCGACCTCGACCACGCCTCTGCGGTGCGCAGCTACCGCGTTATGATGCTGGCCTATTTGCGCACCTTTCAGCGCCTGGGCGTGCAGGCGGTGCCGATGGCGGCCGACACCGGTCCGATCGGCGGCGACCTGAGCCACGAGTTCCACATCCTGGCGCCCACGGGGGAAAGCCAGGTGTTCTACGACTCTGGCGTCGAGACCATCCGCATCGGCACCGACGATGTGGACCACACCGACCCTGACCAGCTCGACCGCTTTTTCACCGCAGTCACGACGCCCTACGCCGCAACGGACGAAAAGCACGATCTTGCCGCCTGGGAGCGCGTGCCGGTCGAGCGCCGGCGCGAGGGCCGCGGCATCGAGGTCGGCCAAATCTTCAACTTCGGCACGCTGTATAGCGAGTTGGTAGGTCTGCAGGTCGCGGGACCTGATGGCGCCCCGATCGCGCCCAACATGGGCAGCTACGGCATCGGCGTGTCCCGCCTGGTCGGCGCGCTGATCGAGGCGCACCACGACGACGCCGGCATCATCTGGCCCGACAGCGTCGCCCCGTTCCGCACCGCCATCCTGAACCTGAAGCAGGGCGACTCCGCGACCGGAGCGCTGTGCGAGCACGCCTACGCCGCCATGCCGGGCAACGCGCTGTATGACGACCGCGAGGAGCGGGCCGGGGTGAAATTCGCCGACGCCGACCTAATGGGCCATCCGTGGCAGCTCATCGTCGGCCCGCGTGGCGCTGCTGCTGGAACCGTGGAGCTGAAGCGCCGGGCAACCGGGGAGCGGCAGGAGCTTACACTGGACGCGGCCCTCGCCCATATAGCGTAACATGTTTGGACCTTTTGAACGTGCCGTGGCCGGCCGCTATCTGCGCGCTCGGCGGGGCGAGCGGTTCGTCTCGGTCATCGCCGGGTTCAGCCTGGTGGGCATCGCGCTCGGTGTCGCCACGCTGATTATCGTGATGTCGGTGATGGGCGGCTTCCAGGTGGACCTGCTCAACCGGATTCTTGGGTTTAACGGCCATCTTGGCGTCTACCCTACTGGCACTTCCCTTACGGACTATCAGGCCACCACAGCGCGAGTGGCGGCAGTGCCCAGCGTCGTCTCCGCCGTGCCGGTGGTGGACGGGCAGGTGCTGCTGACGGGACCGCGCGGGCAATCCGCCGGCGGCCTGGTGCGCGGCATCCGGCCCGAAGATTTTCATCGTATGCACGCGGTAAGCGACAACATCCGGGCGGGGACGCTCGATGACTTCCAGGGCGAGGACGCGGTCGCGGTGGGCGTCGGCCTTGCGCAGAAATTTGGCCTGACCATCGGCAGCCCATTGACCCTGGTGTCGCCCCAGGGTGCCGCGACGGCGTTCGGCACCATCCCCCGGGTGCGCGCCTACCGCGTGGCGACGGTGTTCCAGGTCGGCATGAACGAATACGACACGTCTTTCGTCTTCCTGCCGCTGGAGGCCGCCCAGATCTTCTTCCAGCAGCCCGGCGCCGCCTCGCACATCGAAGTTATGGTCGCCGATCCGCAGGACGTGCGGCAGATCGGCCGAGCCATCACCGCGGCGCTGTCCGGCACCCCGGTGCGCGTCGTCGATTGGCAGCAGAGCAATAACAGCTTCTTCGCAGCCGTGCAGGTCGAGCGGAACGTCATGTTCCTGATCCTGACGCTGATCATCCTCGTGGCGGCGTTCAACGTCGTGTCGTCGCTGATCATGATGGTCAAGGACAAGACCCGGGACATCGCGGTCCTGCGCACCATCGGCGCCGGCCGCGGCGCGGTGATGCGCATCTTCCTGATGTGCGGCGCGAGCGTCGGCGTGACCGGCACCCTGGTCGGCGTGGCGCTGGGCGTGCTGTTCTGCCTCAACATCGAGACGCTGCAGCACTGGGTCGAGGCCGCGACCGGCGCCAGCGTGTTCAATCCCGAGGTGTACTACCTGACGCATCTGCCGGCCAAGCTGAACTGGCACGAGGTGCTGCAGGTCATGGCGATGGCGCTGGGCCTGTCGCTGCTCGCCACGCTGTATCCAAGCTGGCGCGCCGCGAGGACCGACCCGGTGGAGGCGCTGCGGCATGAGTGAGCCGCTGGTGCTGCAGGGCGTGAGCCGCGCCTATCGCAGCGGGGACAGCGAGCTGCACGTGTTGCAGGGCGCCGACCTGACGCTGCACGGGGGCGAGATCGTGGCGCTGGTGGCGCCGTCCGGCACCGGAAAGAGCACGCTGCTGCATTTGGCCGGCCTGCTGGAGCGTCCGGACACCGGCGTCGTGCTGGTGGACGGGCGGAATGCCGGGCAGTTGCCGGACGCCGACCGCACGGCGATCCGCCGGGACCGCATCGGCTTCGTGTATCAGGCGCACCATCTGCTGGCGGAGTTCACCGCGGTGGAGAACATCGTGCTGCCGCAGATGGTGGCGGGCCGGCCGCGGCGGGCGGCGCGGGAGCGAGCGATGGCGCTGCTGACGGCGTTCGGCCTGCCGGCGCGCGCCGGGCACCTGCCGGGCAAGCTGTCGGGCGGCGAGAAGCAGCGGGTCGCCATCGCCCGCGCCCTGGCCAACGCGCCCGGCGTGCTGCTGGCGGACGAGCCGACCGGCAACCTCGACGTCGGCACCAGCAACGTCGTGTTCGAGGAGCTGCTGCGCATGGTGCGGTCCGAGGGCGTGGCAGCGCTGATCGCCACCCATAACCCCGATCTGGCGAGCCGCATGGATCGTCGGGTAACCTTGCGCGACGGGCGAATCGAGGAGCTTTGATGCCGTACGCCGACTTCGTGCACCTGCGGGTCCACTCCGCCTATTCGCTGAGCGAGGGCGCGATCAAGGCCGACAAGATCGCCGTTGCGGCGCAGGACGCCAAAATGCCGGCGGTGGCAATCACCGACACCGGCAACTTGTTCGGCGCGCTGGAGTTCAGCCAGGCCTGTGCTGTCAAAGGGGTACAGCCGATCATCGGCTGCCAGGTCTCGATCATCCGGGCCGAGAATCCACGCCTGGCGCCCGACCCGCTCGTGGTGTTGGCGCAGGACGCGGCGGGGCTCGCCAACCTGCAGCGGCTGTCGTCGCAAGGCTTCATGCAGGGCGACCCGGCGGACCCGCAACTGCTGCTCCGGGTGTTGCTGGAGCACGCCGAGGGCCTGATCCTGCTGACCGGCGGCACCCGCGGCCCGATCGCCCGCATGCTGGCGGAGGGGCGCAAGCCGGACGCCGGCAAGCTGCTGGCGCAGTTGGCCGAGGCGTTCCCCGGCCGCTGCATGATGGAGCTGCACCGGCACGGCCTGGCGATCGAGCGGGCGATCGAGCCCGGGTTGCTGCTGCTCGCCGACGAGCACCGGCTGCCGCTGGCTGCCACCAACGAGTGTTTCTATGCGACCCCCAAGATGCACGAGGCGCATGACGCCCTGCTGTGCATCGCCGAGGGCCGGCAGGTCAGCGAGGCCGCGCGCCGCCGGGTGACGCCGGAGCACTGGTTCAAGCCGGTGCGCGACATGCGCCGGCTGTTCCGCGACCTGCCGGACGCCTGCGACAACACGCTGGCCATTGCGCGAAGCTGTGCCGTGATGGCGGAGACCCGCAAGCCGCTGCTGCCGATGTGCCCGAAGGTGCGGCCCGGCCAGACCGAGGACGAGACCGTCCGGGCCATGGCGCGCGAGGGCCTAGTGCATCGCATGGACGCGCTCGAAGCCGATCCGGCCACCCGTGCGGTCTATGGCGAACGGCTCGAGTACGAGCTGGAGGTGATCGCCGGCATGGGCTTCCCCGGCTATTTCCTGATCGTCGCCGACTTCATCCAGTGGGCGAAGGCGCAGGGCATTCCGGTGGGGCCGGGCCGCGGGTCGGGCGCCGGGTCGGTGGCGGCATGGGCGCTGACGATCACCGACCTCGATCCGCTGCGCTGGGGATTGTTGTTCGAACGTTTTCTCAATCCCGAGCGCGTGTCGATGCCGGACTTCGACATCGACTTCTGCCAGGACCGCCGCGACGAGGTGATCGACTATGTGCGCCGCGAGTACGGCGCGGACCGGGTCGCGCAGATCATCACTTTCGGGAAATTGCAGGCGCGAGCCGCGGTGCGCGACGTGGGCCGCGTGCTGGGCCTGCCATTCGGCCAGGTGAACCGCGTGGCTGAGTTGATCCCCAACAATCCGGCGAAGCCCGTCACCCTCTCCCAGGCTATCGACGGGGAGAAACGCCTGCAGGAGATGCGCGACGGCGACGAGAGCGTGCGCCGCCTATTGGAGGTGGCGCTGCAACTTGAGGGGCTGTATCGGCACGCCAGCACGCACGCCGCCGGGCTGGTGATCGGCGACCGGCCGCTGATCGACCTGGTGCCGCTGTATCGCGACCCCAAAGCCGACACGCTGGTGACGCAGTACTCCATGAAATACGTAGAGCAGGCCGGACTGGTAAAGTTCGACTTCCTCGGCCTGACGACGCTGACGATCCTGCAGCAGGCGGTGGCGATCCTGCATGGCCTGGGCGTGCCAGTGGACCTCGACCGCCTGCCGCTCGACGATCCCAAGACCTATGAGATGCTGTCCCGCGGCGATGGCGGCGGAGTGTTCCAGTTCGAGAGCCAAGGCATGCGCGACGTGCTGCGGCAGATGCGTCCGGACCGGTTCGAGGACCTGATTGCCGCGGTGGCGCTGTACCGGCCGGGTCCGATGGCCAACATCCCCGACTACTGCCGCCGCAAGCACGGCGAGACGTGGGAGGCGCCGCATCCGGAACTGCGCGAGATCCTGGGCGAGACCTTTGGAATCATGGTGTATCAAGAGCAGGTCATGCAGATCGCGCAGACCATGGCCGGATACAGCCTGGGCGGCGCCGACCTGCTGCGGCGCGCCATGGGCAAGAAGATCATGTCCGAGATGGAGCAGCAGCGCCAAATTTTTACAAATGGCGCTACGGCTCGTGGGATACCTCCGGCGAAGGCGACCGAGGTGTTCGACCTGATGGCCCGGTTCGCGGATTACGGCTTCAACAAGAGCCATGCCGCCGCCTACGCTTTATTGTCGTATCAGACGGCCTGGCTGAAGGCGAACCATCCCGCCGCGTTCCTGGCCGCATGCATGAACCTCGCGCTGGGCAACACCGACAAAATCGCGGCGCTGCGTCAGGAAGCCGAGCGCACCGGCCTCCGCGTGCTGCCGCCCGACATCAACCAGTCGGGCGCCGAGTTCCGCGTGGAGGTGGCGCCGGACGGCACCCAGGCGATCCGCTACGCGCTGGCCGCGGTGAAGCGGATCGGCTTTGCCGCCATGCAGGCGCTGGTCGCCGCCCGGGGCGACCGCCCGTTTGCCGATCCGGCTGACTTCGCCGCCCGCGTCGATCCGCGCCCGCTCAGCAAGTCGCAGCTCGAGAACCTGGCCCGCGCCGGCGCCTTCGACAGCATCGCGCCCAACCGCGCCCAGATGTTCGCCGCCGCCGAGACCATGCTGCGCCGCGCCCAGGCCCAGGCGGAGGAGACGGAGACCGGGCAGTGCGGCCTGTTTGGCGGCGGCCCCACGCCCGAGGCGCTGCGCCTGCCGCATACCCCGGACTGGCCCGCGATGGAGCGCCTGGGCTATGAGGCCGAGGCGGTGGGCTTCCATCTGACGGCGCATCCGCTCGACAGCTACGGCCCGGTGCTGAAACGCCTCGGCGTGATCCCGTCCAGCCAAATGGAGGCCCGCGCGCAGGCCGGCGCCACCCGGGTGCGGATGGCCGGCTGCGTCGTGGCGTCCAAGGAGCGCACGACGCGGACCGGCAGCCGCATGGCGTGGATACGCCTGTCGGACCAGGGCGGCAGCTTTGAGGTGACGGTGTTCAGCGAAGTGCTGGGCAGCGCGCGCGACATCCTGAAAGCCGGCAACGC
>JAABUS010002013.1_pt1 | contig 40642 bp, 46 predicted proteins | sample 5560161 | NCBI WGS metagenome assembly JAABUS01 (sample SAMN10711885, study PRJNA513376) | rock metagenome | isolation source: Antarctica rocks | place: Antarctica: Victoria Land, Trio Nunatak nord | collected 2016-01-04
CGTGCAAACTGAAATAACTCGGATCTCAGATATCGAACGTCGAACGTCAGGCGGGCGAAGCTGTGAACCCACCTCAAAGATGTTAACCTGATGTTCATCGCAGTTAGTTAATGTAAATTTTAGTATAATCTTTAGGTCAATCTACACAGTTTCTACATGCTCACCACCCTACCCACCACCCTACTCACCACCATACATGCTCACCACCCTACCCACCACCCTACTCACCACCATACATGCTCACCACCCTACTCACCACCCTGCTCACCACCATACATGCTCACCACCCTACTCACCACCCTGCTCACCACCCTACATGCTCACCACCCTACTCGCCACCCTACATGTTCACCATCCTACCTCTCGCCTACCTACATGTTCAGCTACCAACTCAGCTACCTACTTGTTCGCCTACTCATCAGTCTACTCGCTTCAAAACATGCTTCAAAACATGCTTCATGCAACGCGTTTGAATACGCGTCATTCGCTTCATAGCCTACTCCATAGTATGCTTCATACATGCTTCATAGCACATGCTAATTAGCTCAATAGAAAGCACCCTTCATGACTCGATACCAAACTCCCTACCAAACTTCCTATCAACTCTCTATCAAACTTCCTACCAAACTCCCTACCAAACTCTCTACCAAACTTTCTATCAACTTTCTACCAAACTCTCTACCAAACTCTCTACCAAAACTCTCTACCAAACTCTCTATCAAACTTTCTACCAAACTTTCTACCAAACTCTCTATCAAACTTCCTACCAAAACTTTCTACCAAACTTCCTACCAAAACTTCCTACCAAACACTCTTCATGACTCTCTTCATGACTCTCTATCAAACTCTCTACATGCTTCAAATTACGCATCGGTTGAGCGCATAACACACGTCAAACAGTGCTTCAAACAATGCTTTCTACATGACTTTCTACCTGCTCATCTACCTGCTCACCTATCTACATGACTTTCTACCAAGCTTCGAATTGCTTCAAATTCGAGAATCAAATTTGATTTCTATCGAGCATCAAATATAATTTCTATCAAACATTCTTCATGACTTTCTTTATGAATCTCTATCAAACACTCTGTTAGATGAGTATGTAGAGTGACAAGTAGATAGAAAGTCATGTAGAAAGCATTGTTTGAAGCACTGTTTGACGTGTGTTATGCGCTCAATCAATGTGTAATTTGAAGCATGTAGAGAGTTTGATAGAGAGTCATGAAGAGAATCATGAAGAGTGTTTGATAGAAAGTTTTGATAGAAAGTTTTGTAGAAAGTTGGTAGAAAGTTTGATAGAGAGTTTGATAAAGAGTTTGATAGAAAGTTTGATAGAAAGTTTAATAGAAAGTTTAATAGAAAGTTTGATAGAGAGTTTGATAAAAAGTTGATAGAAAGTTTAATAGAAAGTTTGATAGAAAGTTTGATATTGAGTCATGAAGAATGCTTTCTATTGAGCTAATTAGCATATGCTATGAAGCATGTATGAAGCATACTATGAAGTAAACTATAAAGTGAATGATGCATATTCAAACACGTTGCATGAAGCATATTTTGAAGCATGTTTTGAAGCGAGTAAACTGATGAGTAGATGAACAAGTAGATAGCTGAGTTGATAGCTGAACATGTAGATAGACGAGAGGTAGAATGATGAACATGTAGAATGACGAGTAGAATGATGAGCATGTAGGATGGTGAGCAGAATGGTGAGTAGAATGATGAGCATGTATGATGATGAGTAGAATGATGAGTAGGATGGTGAGCATGTATGATGATGAGTAGAATGATGGGTAGAGTGATGAGCATGTAGAAACTGTGTAAATTGATCTAAAGATTATACTATAATTTACATTAACTAACTACAATGAACATCAAATTAACGTCAGCTTCGCTCATCTGATGTTCAATGTTCAACGTTTGATGTTCAATGTTCAATGTTCAACATCTGAAATTCAAGTTATTTCAGTTTGCATGATACAATCTGTCGTAAAATCATCACTATAAGACTTAGTGTATGACAGATCATATCATGCAAACTGAAATAACTCAAATCTCAGATGTTGAATGTTGAATATCAAGTGAGCAAGACTGTGAACTCATCTTAAAATTCAAAACTCATCTCATAAACGTTAATTTAATGTTTGTAGTTAGTAATGTAAATTGTAAAATAATACAATCTTTAAATCAATTTACATTGTGTAGATGCATTGTTTTAGTATTGAGTGACACATTAAATATGAGCGAAAGCATGAGATGAATGATGAAACATCATGATTACAAGCAACATGACACTGTGAATACAGACAATACAGTGATTACAAGTGATTCAGAGCAGAATACACATATCAATATGATTACAGCATGAATATGAAGCAGAATACAAGAAGCAAAATACAAGAAGTAGAACATAAGAAGTAGAATATAAGAAGCAGAATACAAGAAGTAGAATATAAAAAGCAAAACATAAAAAGCAAAATATGAGAAGCAAAACATAAGAAGCAAAATACAAGAAGCAAAATACAAGAAGCAAAATACAAGAAGCAAAATACAAGAAGCAAAATACAAGAAGCAAAATACAAGAAGCAAAATACAAGAAGCAAAATATAAGAAGTAAAATATACATATAAGTGATATTATGATTAAAATGATGCAATTTTATGATTACAGATAACATGATGATTACAAACAACATAATGATTACAGATAACATGAAACAAAATACATTAATATGATTGCAACATAAGTATGATTGACAAACAGCAAAATACAGAAAGCAAAATACATGTATAAGCAATATCATGATTAAAATGATGCAATTTTATGATTATGAACAACATGATGATTATGAATGATATAAAGTAATATACATATATTTGTATGAAGATTGATTGCAACAGATGCATAGTTTATAACTAAAAAATATAATGTCATTGTGTTGTGATGCATGTAAATCATCTTTTCTCTTTATTTTCTTAATTTAGTAAATCAATGATTTGAAGATTCATTAATTGATACTTAAAATCATGTATATTTACATTTTGATTTTAAGTGAGTCATATTATAATCTTGCATCTTGCTTGAATTAACATCAGCATCATCATCATGACTTTGAAAACTTCATTAACAATCTTTATATTAATATGAATGTAAAATATATAATCTTGAAAGTCAGTTTAAAATGTGATGAGATTGTAATGTTGTAAAGTATGAGCATCTTTGATATTTCATTAAAATGATGTTCATTTATCTTGTTAAAATATTGAGATGATGATGATAAATTTTCTTCTTCATCATTGAATTGAAATTTATCAATGTTTTCAAATTCATTCAGAGCAGATAATACAAAGTTTGAACTGCAACTAAATGTTTTGAATTTTATATCAGTTAGCAAATCAGATCATGTCATAGTACATGAAGTTTCATACTAATATGAAACTTTCTCTTGATAAAAGATTTCTTCTTAATGTTGAGTTTTTTCTTGATGTCAAGTTTTTTCTTGATGTCAAGTTTTTTCTTGATGTCAAGTTTCTTCTTGATGTCAAGTTTCTTCTTGATGTTAAGTTTTTTCTTGATGTTGAGTTTCTTTTTGATGTTGAGTTTCTTCTTGATGTTGAGTTTCTTCTTGATGTCAAGTTTCTTCTTGACATTAAGTTTCTTCTTGACATTGAGTTTCTTCTTGACATTAAGTTTCTTCTTGATGTTGAATTTCTTGATGATGTTTTAAATTGAATATTTTGAATCACTATGCAAAGCAGCTTCATCTTGTTTTTCAATAATGATATATATCTGATATGTTGATTTAAATGATCTTTTGAAATATGAAAGTAGTTCATTGATGTACACAGCATTCTGAATCTTCATTATCATATGTGTAATTTCACTTCTATCATTTCAATCATTGACAAGATATAATTTGCAAAGTATATTTATAAATGCATTGATATATCATTTTGTCTAAAACAAAAAACATCATTGAATAAAGTTATTCAGATCTTTGATCTGAATATTAACAATTGAAAATCAAGCATGATTTATTTAAAAAGTTAATCAATCTGTTGTTTCATACAAATATGAAGATTAATATACAAAATACATTTTATTTTCACTTTTTACAAGTTATTGATTGTTAAATGTCATTAATGAAATATCATTTCATAATATAATATGTCTTAAACTGATAGCTTGCTGCAAAAAATTATGCAATATGAGTTTTTGTAGTTTTGTGTCATGATTTTAGTCTTGTCAGACTCAATCTTTTAGTCTTGTCAGATTTATTCTAGCTTCGTCATCTTGACTAGTTTCTATTGAGTCTAGCGTCGACTGAGAAATACACATATGTAGTCAGCTTCTTCTCTGTAGCTATCTTTCTTTCTTAGCATTTATCTTCTAGTTAAATGACACTCATATTGACTCGCTCTATGCTGATCTTTAACATTTTGCTTACTGCTGATAAATTTCAACTGATGAAGAGTTTGCTTGTTGAAATTGACTTTTATCATACAATCTTTGCTTGATGATGATTTAATTGTAAGAATCAAGCGATGAATTGTGATTCAATAAAAGCTTGAAAATTTAATAATTAAGATGTTGAAGCAACAGAAGTGTAATGATTGTTTCTTTAACAATACAAGATATATACAAAGATCAAACAGTAATCATTATTACTAGACTTAAGATTTGAAGATAGCTGAAACAATAATATATATTGACTACTTACATGAGTTGAGCATGAAGCTTCTATTTAAAAGAATGATCATCATCATATAAATATAAAAGAATCATGTCAAGTCATTTCTGCTTTGAATGATCATTCTGATCATTCTCAAGCAAGATGAGCAAGCTGAGCATTATGCTCATCATGCTCACTGTGATCACTTCTGATTCAAGCAATCAAAGCAATCACTTCAAGACTCTGATTACTTAATGATTATTTAATCATTGCTGTTACATAATTGCATACAAGAAAATTCTAACACTAAATTTTCTTCTAAGATTTTCATCTCAAAAATCACTTTTTCTTCATGTTTTCTCATTGCACAATCAAAAACTTTATCTTGCGTCGCAAAGATTTTCTTGAACGTATGAGTTCTGAGTGTGCTGTCATGTGTTCTTGTGAACACTGCAGTCACTTGCAAAAGAAATGTCATGTTGACAATGAAATCAATCATTGCATTGAGTGTATACATCTTAATCACAAGTGCAATCTTACTTTCTCAATGATGAAGTGAAAAAGAATAAAGACAGAACGCGATTACGTTCTTGATGAGTTGCTGAATGCTCATAAGCAGATGCAAAAGATCTTCACAAGAGTTACTTGTCTGCAAAATCAATTTGTGTTTCTGAAGAATAAGAAATAAATGATGATTGAATGAGAGTTTTGAAACATCATTGAATTCAAGAAGAATGAAAGAAAGACTAGTAAATCATTGCTGAATGATTTTCTCTTTAATGTGTTCTTTAAGCAGATTGAGATTTCATCAGACTTTGATTGACTGAGTTTCTTAACTGAAACTGTCACAGAAGCATTTGATAGTTCTTGAGATTTTTCTTCAATTCTTAAGTGTTCTCGATATGTTCATAATCTTTTCACTTGACTAATCAATGAGACTGATCTTTAATATTCTGTCAATTCAGTATATTTTCTACTTCGTATTTGACATTCTGACATTCTGAATTAATTTCTGAAGACTCTGTTTGAATTGAAGTATTTGAATCTGCAAACTTCAAAAGACAGATATGAAATATCAAATATATTTTCATAAATGCTGATAAATTTAACTTGTAGTTAATTGATTCTTTGATTTCTAGAATCTTATAAGATTCTAGCTTCGTGTGATTTAATTTATAACTTGATTTTTTCGTTTTGATGTTTCATCTTAGTAAATATGCTTTGTTTCTCTTTTTAAAAGTAAATTCTCTATCTTTTTTCTTATTTGCATACAAAGTCATGTGCTTGCTAAGAAACTGTATGTTCTTCTGTAATTCTTTCTGTAGCAGCTGCAATTGTTTTATCTGTAGTGTAGCTTTCTGAGCTAGTTGTACAAATTCACATAATTTCTTGAGAGTTTTTGACTTGAACTTGTAGTTTGCAAAGAATGATGACATGCTGATTACTTTCGTTGTTGTATTATTGAAAGTCAACTGTGCTACTGACAATAGCTGTATTCAATCATTCTGTCTATAGTTAATATAACATCTGAGATACTGTTTCAATGTCTGATTCATTCTTTTCGTTTATTCATTCATCTGCAAATGATAAGCTATTGACAGCTTATGATGAATTTCTAATTAATTTATTAAGAATTTTCAGAATTTCAATGTAAAGAGCTTGTCTCTATTTGAAATTATCTCATCTGATAATTCATGATTTGCTACAATTGTTCTCAAAAATGTGTAAGTCAAATCTTTTGCAAATGTTGCTTTCTTGTATGATAAGAAGTATTCATACTTGATTAATCTGTCTGTTATAATTAATATAAAGTCATACATTGTTTTAATAATTCTTTCTTTCGACTTAAATAGCTTGACTATAAAGTTCAAAGCTATGCTTTTTCATGCACAATTCAATGTACTGAGACTTTTCAAAAGTTCATAAAGTTTATGTCAATTGTGTTTTGTATAAATACACACATTGCACTTTTTAATAATATCTTCTATCTGTTTTCTCATTTTTGAGAAATAGTAGATTTTAAATATTCTTTCAATGATTTTATTCAAACTCTGATGTTCATGTATCATTGATTTATGATGATCATTTATCATTTCTTGTCTGCATCTTGTTGAAACATAAATCAGATCTTGAAATGTTAGTATTTCATTGATAATCTCAAAGTTCGCGTTGTTCTTAATATTCTTTACAATATCTTGCGCGACTGAGTTCTTCACTAGCTTTAGCTTTACTCATTTCTCAAGATCTTTGTTGTTGATTCATAAAGTAGCTGCATTTTATCTATTATAAATGATTGAATTATTCAAGTTCTTTTGCAAGATAGTCTGATTTACCTGTAATCTATCTGTCATGTGATTTGCTCTTCTGCTCAAAACGTTAATCTTCAAGTTTTCAGATTCTTTTTGATATTGAATTTAAAAGTTGTATGATGACAACTTTTTTGATCATTTAATCTGTCTTCGATTTAAAACTTTCATGATCATAAAGTATAGCAGATTTTTATGATCTGTATATACTTGAATCTGATGTTTAAATTCTTTCAGATATACTCTTCATTGTTTGAAAGAGTTGACAATAGCTAACAGCTTCTTGTTGTGTATTTCATAGTTCAATTCAGCATTTGTAAGCTTTCTGCTGTGAAATGCAATGAAGTGCAAACATTTCTTATCATTTGATTGATTGATACATGCTTCAATAACTTCGTTCAACGCATTTGTCTTAAGCATAATGAGTTTTTCTGATTCAAACATAATCAGTACTGACTGAGAGATGAACAATTTCTTCAGCTTCTTGAAAGCTTCTTCTGCTTTCTCAGTTCACACGAACAATATGTTCTTTCTTGTAAGATTCGTAAATGATGAGATGATTCTGAAGTATTTCTTTATAAAGCATCTATAAAAGTTCGCGAATTTTAGAAAGAATTGAACTTCAATCTTTGACTTTAATATTAATTAAGTTGTAACAGCTTTTATCTTCTTTAAGTTCATTCTTAAACTCTGAGATGTGATTATGAATCTTAAAAACTGTACATTCTGTACATGAAATTTACTTTTTCCTGACTTGATGCGCAGATCAACTTTCTTCAAAGTCTGTAAAACTTTCTTAATATGTTGCATATGTTCTTTCTTCGTCTTTGAGTATACTAATATATCATTCAGATATACTATGATAAACTGATTCAGATAACATCATAGCATGTTATTCACAAAGATTTGAAACATGACTGAAGCATTGATTAAGTTGAAAGACATGATCAAATACTTATAATGTTTTAGTCGAGTGCAAAAGACTGTCTTTCACTCATCTTCTTCTTTAATTCATATTCAATTGAATGTTTCTGATATATTGAATTTCATAAATCACTGTGCACTCTGTAATTTATTCTGCAGTTCTGCTATGAGTGATAATAAATAGCTGTTTTTAATCATAATGTTATTCAATGCTCTGTAGTCAATACATAGTTTTAAACTTTCATTCAATTTTGAAACAAACAGAATTAAGTATTCTGTTGACAACTGTGATTCTTTAATGTATTCTTTTTGCATGTTCTCTTTCAGATATTGTCACAAAGCATTAAGCTTTTCTGTCAACAATAAGTAAATGAACTGTTTCGTGAATTTCTTATCATCAACAAGCTTAATCTCATGATTTCATGATTGATGTTTAAATAGTGTCTTCTGATCACTTTCTTTCTCAAACAGAATCTTATATTTCTGATATTTTTTAGAAATGATAGCGATAGCAAGATTCTTCAAATGATCACTCTGAATCTCTTTGCTTCATAACATTTATACATCATTGATTTCTCTGAACTCTTCGCGCATTTCTTCGCTCGTCATAATGAATATCTTCACATTTTGTGATGACTTCAATATTGAGTGCAATTACGTTGCTTCTGTACTCAGAAATGCAATTGTCTTGTTGACTCAATCAATCATTGAATTGATCATACAAAGTCATGATATGTTTAAAACTATATTACTGTCTGACTGCTTCATAACATCTAGATGTAACTTTTTTCAATATCGTTTGAGTCTCAAATGAATGAGTTGAGTTTCTTGATTTATTAGTTCATTATTGTACTTCATGAATGTTTCATTAAAGTTTTGCAGATTGTAAGATTCTTTCTTTTTCTGCGTAGATATTTGCGCTTCTTTAGCAAATTCTAAGAATATGTAATTCTCTGTGCAGTCACTGTTTATGAATAGTCATGCTGCGTGATCATTAACTTTAACTCAGACTCATAACTGCAACAAGTTGTTGATGAAGATAAATATGCTTTCAATTTTCAATCTTCAACTAAACTTCTTTAATGATTTGTTGATCAAAGAGTCTTCTAGTTTTTTAAACTAGAAGCTTTTTGTTAGAAATCAGCATAAAGCGAGTCAATATGAGTGTCATTTAACTAGAAGATAAATGCTAAGAAAGAAAGATAGTTACAGAAAAGAAGCTGATTACATATATGTGTTTCTCAGTCAACGCTAAACTCAATAGAGACTAGTCAAGATGACGAAGCGAGAATAAATCTGACAAGACTAGAAGACTGAGTCTGACAAGACTAGAATCGTGACATTACTCTCTCTTCTTCAACAATTCATGTTTGCATGAATGTATTTTCTGCTTGATTCTGTTGATTGACTGAATAGTTGAAAGTGCTTCTAGCGCGATTTGTTCAAATATTGAATATGAAAATCATTAACTATCTTCTGAGCGTTCATAAATTCGTCATCATCAGCGTTGTATCAATTGAGATCATTGTCATAGTCATTTCATTTGACTCTATACTGAAGTTGTCTTCGATATCGACGAAAATTCAATATATCGTCGATTTTTCATTCGTCTTCATCGTTTATCACTATTGACTCAAGAGACTCGTTCTTTTGATCAGACAAGAGATCATCAACGACAAGACGAAGCAGATCAGAGTGAAATACGTCATGAATATGCATAGTCTTTGATAATTTCAGCTTATATAACGAGTCGACAAGATCGAGATTGATGAAGAAATCGAGCATTTTATCGTTTAGCTTCTTGAAAGATCTCACTATAATGATGTTTCGTTCATTCAGAAACATCTTTGATTCAATCTTGTAATTAATCTTCTTTCTATGCTTATTAGCTTAATTCATCATTTGTTTCTGTGTTTTGATCAGAGCTTCATGAGCGAAGATCAATGTCTTGTTCATTTGTTCAGATATATTCTTGACTTGATCAATCTGCAAGCGTTCGCGAGTGCTTTCATACTCGATGATGTCAGAATCGAAGCTCATACGAGAATGAAAGTTCTTGTTCATAAAGAAGAGAATCAAGAAAATGACTGAGAACAAGACATTATTGTTAACAAACTCAATCATGAATAGTCACTTAGATCAGTCATCTTACATATATGAACAGAAGAATCAAAGATATCTTTCAACGTTCTGATTGACTTGTTCACTTTGATCGTCGATCTGAGAGTGATAAACTGTAAAGAGTCGAAGATTAATGTTTAGTCTTTTGCAAAGCGACTTTCATAAAATAAAGATAAATTGCGAATCTCGATCAGATATTATGAAGCTTGATAGATCATAAGTTCAATATACTCATTGAATCAGCATTTCAGCTGTCTTTTTGACAGTGATATCTTCATTCTCAGTGATGCAAGAAATATAATGTCTTTCTTTTGATAATCTGCAAATGATCGTCAGAATAACGTTGTATTCACTTGAATCAAATAGATTGATAATGAAGTTCATTGCTATGTCTTGTCATCGCTGTTCAGATATAAATAAAGATTGAAGCAAGTCGTTTGATTTATTTCTAGATGTCTTTGAACGTTGACAAATATAGCAGTTTCAAATATATCGATCTATCGTTTTTCGCATGAATGATCAATAGTAGTTTCGCTTTATGATTTTCACAGTTCTAAGAATATCAGAATGATCAACTGATGATTGATCGTGTATCTCACAAATCAGATTCATTTGTAGAAGCTCGTTGAACGAAACTCATAGCTGACTATCATGATACAAGATTTCATTCTGAATTCAACAATTCTTCAATTTGATATCTTCATATTGTGTCTCGTCTCTTGCTATTGCTTCGCGAAGTAGCGTACAATTCTCGTCGATTTCATTAGTCTTAAGAATCTGTTTATAGATTGATTTCTCGATGTTCTTCTTTAAATCAGCAATTTTCATTCAATTTGAAGTCAGAATAGTGATTCATTGATAGCAAACGCGCTCATCTTCTGAGCTTCTAGAAACTGAATCAACTTGACGAGTCAATGCATTGACTTTGATGTTTTGTTTGTCTGAACGATACATGATTTTGAAGTTGAAGTCAACGAGCTTTTGTATTCAGCACATTTGATGTCTACATAGCTCTTTATCTTTCATTAATGATGTTAAAGCTTGATGATCAGTGAACATCTTGATGAGTAACTCAGTCAATTTCAGCTCAGATCATCAATGCTTGAAGACACGAATGATTGCTAGTAGTTTCTTGTCATAGATCTCGTAATTGCACTCAGTGAAACTCAGATTCTTGCTGTAGTAGATTATTGAATGCAATGTTTCTTCATCATTGTATTAAGAAAGTATGTCATCGTTGACGTAGTTGAATGAGTTTGTTTCAAGAATAGTCTTTTTATTCTGATCAAAATGACGAAGAATAAAGACTTCAGTCATTCATTTCTTCATATGATCAAAGATCATTTGACAAGCTTGATTTCATTCAAATATCATCTCTTTTTGAGTTAGTTGAATCAGAAAATGAATAATCTTCGAAAAGTTCTTTATAAAACGTCGATAGAAGTTGCAGAAGTTGACGAAGAACTTCATTTGAATGAGATTTGTAGAAGTAGATCATTTGATTACTGCTTGTACTTTTCTGAAGTTCATCTTTAATTCTTCAATGAATAGCAATAGTTTCAGAAAGAAAATCTTCTGAACATGAAACTTGCATTTGTTTATATTCATCTGTAAATCGATCTCTTGTAGTCTATGTAGAACTAGTCGTACGTGTTTCTTATGTTTCTTCAGTATTTTGCTGTAAATGATAATATCATCTAGATAAATCTGACAAAACTGATGTAGATAATCAAACAGCACGTCGTTCATATAGTGTTGATAGAAAGTTGAGTCGTTGATTAATTCAAAAGACATCATGTGATATTTGTAGAAGTCAAAAAAGATAATAAAGATAGTCAAATCTTCGCTACTTGAATGCATGCGTAGTTTGTTGAAGATGACTATTATATTCAATTAAGTCAGATACTTGTTATCTTGAATATGAGCGAGAGTTTCGTCTATTAAGAGTAGAGAGTAGCGATTTCGTTTGATCAAAGCATTGAGCTTTCTATAATTGACGCAGAAACGCAAACTATCGTCTTTCTTTTCGATGAATAGTATGAACAAAGCGTATGAGATCAAGCTGAAAGATATAAAGTTCTTATTCAGATGTTCAATCAGATAATTCTTCATCTTTTGAAGCTTGTAATCAGACATATGATAGAGATGACTTCGAGAAGATGTTTTCTCGTCTGTCAACTCAATTTTGTGATCATAGAAGCGATGAGAGAATAGTTGATCAGTCATAACTCAATCAAACATGTCTAGATAGTCATGATATTTCAAAAAAAGCTTAGCTTTGACTTCTTTCAAGATCTCTTTATGTGAAAGCTCTTGTAGATCTACATCTTCAAGTTTATTTCTAGCTGTTTTTAGAAGTTGATCGATTTTCGTGATGATGATTACGAAAGTAGTCACATTTGATCATTTGACTAGTGATCTATATGCTGCAGTCTCTATCATTGCTATGTTCATTGAATCAAAAGACGAAGCGAAGTTGATTAAATTAGATGATTTCACGATTTTATTGAATGAAGATGACTTCTCGCTGAGTCAAGTGATAACAGAAGAGATAGATCTCTTTAGTATTTAAGTAGAGATTGAACTCTTCTGTTCTATCGCGATTTTCTTGATGACAGAAAGAGAGATTGAGCTAGCATCAATATGAGTCTTTGAATCAGAAAATTGAAGACAATCGTCTTTCATATCAATTGTTATCTCAATCTTATTCATTCATGTTTTTTCAAGAATCATCTGATGCTGATTCAATCAAGTAATCAGCATAAAGACGAAATGTTTCATATGATCTTGAACAGTCAGATTCAAATAAATTGCATGAGTAATGAGCTTTTTTGCATAATGATTATCGAATTCTCTTATTGACTTGAGCTTGATTAAAGATAATGATTCAATTTGCAAATGATCACAAACATTCTGCGTGATTAATTCATCAATGAACGAATAGTCAGCTGCTTCAGTGTCAATCAATGACTTTAATGAGTAACTAATTTCATTGCTAGATAGTACACATTTAGTAGTCAAAGATTTTGAAACAAAAAGATCATTTGAGCTGCTTGTTGTTGAAGAAATTAACATATCTTTCATTGCATCTTTGATGAAAGTCATTAGTTTTTTGTCTCATTCTTTGATTTCTCTGTAAATAATTTCTTCTCTTCTTTCAACATGATGATCTCATTGAGACGAGAAGTGAATGCACAAGATGTCAAAGTACTAGTCTTCAGCTGAGAGCAATTCTTTGAAAGATGATTCGATACTTTGCAGTTAAAGCAGATGATTGACATTCTTGATCATTCAGATTCAAGAGTGAAAAAAGTAGTGAGTTGAACATAGCTAGTAATCAAGACTAAAGCTGATGTCAACGAAGAAACAAAACGTTTTTTCGAAGCTGCTATTGATTTGACTGTTCATTGCTCGTCACGTAGCTAATAATTGACTCGTTGTTTGTTATTCACATCTTGAAGAAAGATCTTGAGCTTATCAAGTGAGCTAAACTCTATGAGGCAAACTGACAACACGTTCTGAAGATGATTATTGATTTTATTCTGAATGTCGTTCATCAGAATGATATCATCGTAGTTCAGAAAGCTGAATATTTTAGTGAATTCTGAATAGAAAGAGCTGAAAAGCTTGTTGAGCTGCTTCAGAGCAACGTATTTGCAACGACACTTTCAAATCAGATTCTGATCTTCATAAATTTCTTTCAGATGCTTCAGTAGCTTTGATAGTGACTGATAAAGTGAGAAAGCTTCAACATGATGCTTTGCATAGATTTGCTGATCAGCATCGTCTTCTAGTCTGAAAATCACATAGACAATATGAATCTTTTCAGTAGAGTAATGATTTGCGTTGACATTGAGCTTATCAGCTATTTTGATATTTCATGTCTTTCAGATAGAATCATCTGTTTCAATGAAGATGAATGAATTTGAAAGCTTGATGAACTTGTGATGATCATTCTCATTATCAGATAGAGTAGAAGATTCTCGTTCGAAGTGAGCTTCTTTCTGATTGACTTGTTGCTCAGCTGACTGAGTATCTTGATGAAGCATAGATTGATCAGCTTGACGTTGTTTTGCTCTGAAGTTCAATCACTCATCTTGCAGCTGATTGATCTTTTTCTCTAGCTCATCATTCTTATCAAAAGCGACTTCTAGTTGTTTCACTCTCTTTTTGTGATCTTCTTGTATAAAAAGTCAGTGTTCATTGAGTTGTAAAGTCAAGTCTCGCTGACTTTGAAGCTCGTTCAGCATATTGATGACTTCGTCAAGTTGATTGCTGACTCAATAAAGCAGTTGTTCTTTGATGTTTATGTTTCATGCAATGACAGCTTTCTCAGTCTTGACTGAAGCATCAATGAGTAGAAGTGAAACTTTTCTATTGACAGTGCTTCTAAGCAGATGAGTTGTTTGAGACTCAACTGACTTGACATCACATGTCATAATAAGAGAAGATAAAAGTTGTTAAGATAAGAATAGATGAGAGATTGATGTTTTGAATTGATGTTTTTTGATGAGTGAAAATTCAAAGAATTTCTTGTGAATTTCAGATAATAATTGAGTGCTTTATTCAAAGAATTTCTTGCAAATAGACTGGTGAAAATGAATGTAGAATCAAAGAATCTCTTGCAATCTAAAATGATGATGCAAATTTGAAGAATTTCTTGCAAATTTTTCTTACTGAATAGATTGTTTCATATCATCTATTCATTGATAACAGAGTAGTAGATGATGAGCATTTATCTAATGTTAAAATTCAGCATAAAGCGAGTCAATATGAGTGTCATTTAACTAGAAGATAAATGCTAAGAAAGAAAGATAGCTACAGAAAAGAAGCTGATTACATATATGTGTTTCTCAGTCGACGCTAGACTCAATAGAAACTAGTCAAGATGACGAAGTGAGAATAAATTTGACAAGACTAGAAGATTAAGTCTGACAAGACTAGAATCATGACACTTTTTTCTTCAGTACTTGTTTTATGTACTGAAATTGATTCAAATTAATCTTCTTAAGTGAATATTTCTTCAAATCATACAGATCAAATCTTTCTTTAATGACTTTTGTCATTTGTCTAAGTTTTCTGAATATATGATCTTCATCAAAAAGTACATATTCTTCTTGCTTAATGAACTTGACTTCTGTGAATGACTTCTTCATGACTATGTCATGATATCAAATGTTTTTGCGTGATGCAATTGACTCATCTTGCATAGTGTCATAAATAGCTTGATGTATATCATTCTTGATCTGTTGCATTCATTGTGAAAAATCTTTCTCTTTTTACTTAAAAAGAGTGTACAATTCGTTGTACATGCTTATAAAGCTTGCTTGACTTGTAAGCTTTCTGAAATCTTTCTTTACTTCAAGATGATTTTCTTCTTGCTTGAGAATATCTTCTGCTACAATAGTGAATGCTTGTAGAGTTTCGCTAAGTTGACTTTCTTCTTCAACTGCTTAATGAATAGCTTCTTCAATATCATTCAATCTATTCAAGTCATATGCTTCACTGTCAAGAATCTTTGATTTCATGATCATAATGAACAAACTTTCATCACTATTCTTATCATGCACTTTTGATTGATGATAAGTTGCTGCATAGAAATGATTCTTTCATGAAAGTTTTGAGTATCATTCAGAATCTTTCTTATCACTCAGATGAATGCAACAGTTGTTCTCATAACATACTGTTTACAACAACACTTAATACTTGTCTTTCTGATCTTTTTTCGTTACTGCGAAAGATCTGTCTTATTTATCATAAGACTTTGACTTGTTCTTGTACTTGTTCTGAGTACAATCTTTGAAGTAGTGATTTAACTTCTTACATGTATAACATGTTTTACTTTGTTGAGCTGTTTTATTGCGAGCGTTCATCAATATCTTTCAAGTTGCATCTAACTTCATAAATTGAAAATCATAGTATGACTGTCATCATTTCTTCTTGAACTTTCAACTCAATATTATTGACATTGTTGATTCTTTATCTTTTTTCAGACGTTTTTTGTACTATTTGTTATCAATGATCATTGCTCTGAATATCATCTTCTGCAAGTCAGAGAATTTATCAATTTTAATGATTTCATTCTTAACTTTCTTTCATAGTCTCTGATAGAATTGACTGATGAGAACTGCATCGTCTCATTTTGTATTCATTGCAATATGTTGAAAGCTGATTGAATAAGTTGCTGCGAAGATTTTCTATTGCAGATTGTACAACTGTCGTTCTACTGTATGTTTCTTGTCAATGTTTTCAAATACTCTTCTTAAACGTTTCTTAAATGTCTGAGAGTCACGAAATATCATGTTGATTTCTTCTTCTCATTTCTCTGATTTCTTCTGCAGATAATTCGTTAAATAGTGATGAAATCATGTGAATGCATTATCTTTTAAATAAATGAATGCAAAGAGTACTTTGTTCTTGATGAACTTGAACTGAAATGAGTGTCGTTTGATGTATAGCTTTATTTATACTAAATATGCTTTAAGTTTATTTCAATCATCATGATACAAGTTCAATGTTAAAATCTTAATCTTATTTACGCTGAAGATACTTACTTCTTAACTGAGCGTGACTCATTCTGACTGACTAAACATGATTGAAAGAAATGAATGTTTCTGATATCTTGTGAAAGAGTGATGCTCAAAGTGTAATGATTGTTTCTTTAACAACACAAGATATATACAAAGATCAAACAGTAATCACTATTACTAGACTTGAGATCTGAAGATAGCTGAGACAATAATATGTATTGACTACTTACATGAGTTAAGCACGAAGCTTCTATCTAAGAGAATGATCATCATTATATAAACATAGAAGAATCATGTCAAGTCATCTTTGCTCTGAATGATCATTCTGATCATTCTCAAGCAAGATGAGTAAGTCAAGCATTATGCTCATCATGCTCACTGTGATCACTTCTGATTCAAGTAATCAGAGCAATCACTTTGAGACTCTGATTACTCAATGATTATTTAATCATTGCTGTTACATAATTGCATATGAAAAGATTTTAACAAGAAGAAAAGTCAATAAAATCAATAAATTTAACATAATATGATTTGAAAGTCAAAAATGATTCAAAAGAGACATTTTATGAGTTTAAATCATCACATTCATGATAGAATTTAATGCTGAATGACAAGTTAACATGAAAGTTATTTGTTTCAAAGCAATACTATCTGATTATATTAATACAAGTATGATATATGATGTTTTTTCACTTTATATGAATCATTGAAAATTAACAAGATTACATATACAACAGAGTCATAATTAATGTGACACATGCTGAGTAATGATTTTCTTGTTTATCAAGTTTATGACATATTCAATTACTCATTATTTTCATTGATTTCAAGCATTCAATGTACATCATCATTTGAATGTGCTATTTCATGCATGTCAGATAAATTATCTGATGCAATGTGATGATAAATTAACTCTCTCAAGCAAAGATATTTCTGATAGTGCAATTAATTACAATGTGCAAATTTCTTCTCAAAGTTAACGTTCAGCTGCTTCATATCAATATGAAGATCAATTATGACTTTTAAACATCAATCAAAAACATTGATAAATAAATACTCATCAATTACTATCATTTATTAACATGATAAATCAAGTATATCAAAACAAAAGCATATCATATCTTTTTACATTTATTAATAACTTATCAAGCAGAGTTGAATTGAGTTAAAGAGTTAAGTCTGAAATCTGTTTTGAGTGATGATAAAGAATTCATGATTGATTTGAAATACAGTTAAGTTGATTCTTTTGTCAATGAATCTTATAATAGTTTCAGCTTCTAACATATGAATATACTTCTTGACGTAGTATGAGCATGTAGATAGCATGAAGACAAATGCAATCTGCTGATGATTTAAAATCAAAGCTGTTTTCTTCATGAAGATTGTGAAAGTATATTTATGCTCATATTAGTATGAAGATGAATTGCTGTTAAGTAAATAATATACATGTCAATAATAAATCAACATTTTATTTAGCTGATTTCATCAAGACTCAATACATTGATTCTTAATGCTTATTTCATAAAAAAAGCAATTCTTAAAAAGAATATTTGATTCATGATCTTGATGAAAATGATGATGTGCAATAGTAAGTAAATCTGTTTTCACTTTTTAATTGAATTTTATAACTTTTGAAATCTTGTTTATTTCTTTTGTCAAATTTAGAAATTGTTGAAGATAATTTATACTGATATAAGATGATACTTCAACATAGATTCAGACAATATATCAAAAGTATGCATCAATGATCTTGTATATCTTAAATTCAAACATGTTCAGTTTGCAATAATCATTGATTGATCATATGAAATTGAGATCTGAAACAATGTATTTATCTTAAGTTCATTGCAAGTCATATCTTTATTGAACAACATCATCAGAGTTCAAGATCTTAATCAAATTGTAGAGTTAAGTACTATAATGTATTAGTAAAGTAAAACAACATGTTGAAAATGTAAGTGATCATGATATTAAATGATCTTGCTTTCAGAAATGAGCATGAAGCATATCTTACTCATAATTCTCAATGATTTTCTTTTGAAGTTCAACTTTTACAATAAACAGCATTTCTGCATCTGCTATCTTTTTATCAATCAAATCAACACAATTCTTCAATCTCAGCTTCTTTTGTATGCATATGAGAAAGAATCATGTGATTTTAGAATCTTCATTCTTAAGAATTTGAAGTATATTCTTGTCAGACAGATGAAGTAGATAAAATTCTCTGATTCAATCATGAAATTCATTACTTATGTTCACTTGAGTATTCTTGATTATCTGTCATGTGCAAAGTCAATTGTGCAAAGTTCATTAAATTATGTTAACATGATATTTATCTTGTAGAATTCAATGAATATTTGATATTTTGACATCATTATAAGATAGTTCAAGAATTTTTTTCTTGTGATCTTCAAGAAAAATAACTGATTAAGACATGATGAGATTGAGTATCATTGTACATTGATAAATGTGCAACTCACATTTTAGCAAAAGCTTCAAAATTTGATGCAATTAATGCAATTAATGCAATTAATAATTTATTATTTATTTAGTTACTTTATGCATCACATTAAAATATTTAATTATCTTTGACATAATTATTTGTAATAAACATAAAGAGTTACAAGTGAACAGAAAGAACTGTCACTTTGTTACATTAATGTTCAATAGTTGTAATTGATGTAATTTGAAGCAGTTGTAATTCATTGATTTGTTTATTATATGTTGAAAGCTTCTGTTTTTATGCAAATCTTGATTAATTCTTTCTGCTTTGATCTTACTTCTGTTTAATTGCTTGAATTTCATTTACACTTTCTTGTTCAGATTTTACTCAAATTTATTTGCTTTATCAACATTTGTTGACTTAAGAATCTTCTTACTCAAATATCTTGCTCAGATCTTGCTTAAATCTTACTCAGATTTATTTGCTCAAATTTATTTACTTTGTCAACATTTGTTGACTTGAGAATCTTCTTACTCAAATATTTTACTCAGATCTTGCTTAAATCTTGCTCAGATCTTACTTAGATTTTACTCAAATATCTTGCTCAAATCTTGCTTAAATTTATTTGCTTTATTAATATTTATTGACTTGAGAATCTTCTTGCTCAGATCTGAGTTAAGCAAAATATTTGAACAAGAAGTGTATTTTGCTTCTTATATTCTGCTTCTTGTATCATGCTTCATACTTACATTGTAATCATATTAATATGTGTATTCTGCTCTGAATCATTCATAATCACTGTATTGTCTGTACTCACAATGACATGTTGCTTGTAATCACAATGATTCTCTTCTCTCAAGTTGAATGATGATGATGACTATATGTTTCTGAACTAAGTTGATCATATGTAATTTATTGACTATGACTTCTGATCTTTAACTTATGACATGATCAAGAGTAAATACAAGTTGACTTTGACTTGTGATACTTAATTGATGATATTGCATGACATGATATTGAGACATTTGCTTTAGCACTTGAGAGAATATGTCATAGCATTGCTGTTGTTTGCAACTATTTAAATACTTTATAACATTGCTTTTGTTTATTGCTATTTAAATACTTTACATAGCTTAAACTTGTAATATTTTTCAACTTTTGCAAAAGATGAGTGATATGCTGAAAGCTTAAATGTAAATTCAGTTCATTCAACTATTCTTGCTTCATCACTTCAAATTATTAATATTCATAAGCTTTTATCTTTTTGCAATGAATATTTCACATAGTTTAAACTCGTAATATTTTTCAACTTTTGCAATAAATGAGTGATATGCTGAAAGCTTAAATGTAAATTTAGTTCATTCAACTATTCTTGCTTCATCACTTTAAATTATTGATATTTGTAAGTTTTCATTTCTTTACAATGAATATTTCATATAATTTAAACTCGTAATATTTTTCGACTTTTGCAATAAATGAGTGATATGCTGAAAGCTTAAATGTAGATTCAGTTCATTCAACTATTTTTACTTTATCACTTTGAATCATTAATATTCATAAGCTTTCATTTCTTTGCAATGAATATTTCATATAATTTAAACTCATAATATTTTTCAACTTTTGCAATAAATGAGTGATATGTTGAAAGCTTAAATATAAATTCAGTTCATGACATTCTTGTTCTTCAGAATAAGCTTGAGAAGAAATTGATGAAAGCTTGAGATTTTCTGAATTCTGATTCAGCAACGTTTTCTTGTTTCTGAGTCAAACTGTTTTGATTCAACGCATTATGCAATCATAATTATATGTGATTAAAGTCAATGAATTGTTTTTCTTAAAAAAGATTTCAAGTAATATCTTCAACTTGATTCTGATAACAAAGAGATCAACAAAACTCAATTTTAAATCTCTTCATCATATTTAAGCAAAATAGAAAAAAATGGTTCTTTGTCTTAAAAAGTTCTTCTTTTGCAAATAAGAATGATCTTGATTGCAACTTAAAATCTTACTTGTTGAATCATTAATGCAACATATTTATCTGAAGCTTGAACATTTCAAAGCAATCATTGTATTTATCTTGAATTCTAACTCAAAATTCTTCTTCTTTAAAAAGAAGACTTTCTTCAACTTTTACAATTATATTGTAAACACAAGAATTTAAATTGTTCTTGATAGCATAGTATTTAAAGTCAAGTCTGAGTTCTTTAACTATCAAGATTTGAATTCACTGTAAATTTAAACAAACATTTTTTGCAACTTGAACGAGTGTTTTTCATTAAATAACTCATCATTTTCAAAAGATTAATTAAGCGAAAGAGATTGTTGAATAAAAAGATCATCAAAGCTTGAATCAATGATTTGAACTTTTATAATCTCATTGAGTTCAAGAGATTCATCTTTCTAATATCTGTCAGATTTGATGAAAATTTTGTTCAAGACTTAACTTTGATCTTTTATACTTTGTTAATTTGAATGTTTTAAAATTGATTAAATCATTAATCATAAATATTGTCAGCAGATTCAGTTAGCTAATAATCTCAGTGATCACATTCATGCAAGCTATGTTTATGCTTTCATCAACTTCTTCAACTTTGATCTTGATTATGCTGCTTTTAACATTTATTTCTTGATGTGCTACAGCTGATCTTTTCTCTCACTTTAAGTCTGTCAAACAAGAATTGAGTAAAGTAAGAATTGAAGTAAAAATTAAATTTTTGTAACTTTAAACTGATTGATTATCTCAAGCAAATCATAGAAAGATAGATAGAGAAGTTCAGAGCAAAATTTGTTCAATTACAGAACATTAAGTGAAAATTTCACTTAATGCTTGCTGTCTGATTTATTTCTCTTCTTTAATAATAATTTAAGTGAGTGAATTGAAAATTATAGAATTGAGATTAAATTTTTAAAAAAATGAAGTATAATTATTCAGATCTGAAAACAAAGCTTCTGTTAATGAAATAGTAAAATGTATATATATATATATATATAAAAGAGAAGAGAAGAGCGAACAAAGTTGAAGTGAGTGAAGAGTGTATGCATGAAAAGAAAGAAAAAAATGAAGAATGAATACAGACTTTTTATCAACAAGATGAACATTCATGAATGAATGCTTGAAAATCTTTAAATGATGAAGATCTTATTCACGCATGCAATTTTCTATTCATTGATAATGAATTTAATTCTGTCATTTTAATGATAGAATAAACTGAAATTGAGATGTATAAATTGAGTATTTCATGAATACTATCACGTTCTTTAACTCATCTCAAGAAATATCATCAAGTTCTATGAAATATCAAGTTCTAGATTCAAGTCTCTGAAAATTAATGATTTTCTTTCTGTTTTCTTAAGCATTAATGAATAAATTGTTCTTTTGCTGTTTTCTTTCTGATTCTTTCTTATTTCTTTCTGTAGTAATCAAGAAATGATCATGAATTAAATGAGAAATGAATATCATGAAACTGCTTGCAACATTCTCATAAGCAATTAGTAGAAAGCAAAGATCAAAATCTGAATCAATGATAAAAGAGTTGAAAGTGTTTTTCAAGTGTACATATAAATGTTGTTTCAACTTGTAAATAAAGATCATGAAGACACACATTTTACAGTATCTTTCTACAAGTACAATCATTGCATGTGTTCATTTTTTACTTTCTTTATTGCTTCTACAGCTTTTTATATTGCATCTATACTTTATCTTTCAGCAATGTAACTTAATAAAACATGATCTTTAATTATTACAAGATTAATCATCATCTTTGATCAACAGTTAAATTAACTTTGATAGCAGCTTAATCAGATGAGATATGAATGCTTTTTAACTTATGCTGTCATCGACTTATTGAATTCAACTAAATGCTCATATGCTTAGTCATTGATGAAATTTCTTTACAAGCATTGTAAATCATAGAGATGATCAATCTTATGATGATTAAAGAAATACAACTCATCTTCAGATCTACAGTTAAATTTATAATGATAAAAGCTTAATCATTATGAGTACAAGAACTAATGTTTAAGTATTAAGCTTAACTCATTGAGTCAGTCAAAAGAAGATTGTAATCTCTTTTCAATGTATTTACTATCTACTATTTATTTCTGACAGAGCAAGAACATGCAAAGCTGTAAGCTTTGAAAGTCATTAAAGATCTTATGATTGATACATCTTTCACAGCATGAGTTGAGCAGATCAGATTGTTACAAGTGTATTAAGATTGATAAGATTAAACAAGATTAAAGCTTTAATCAATTTGCAATGCATGCTAGTGAGTACTCTGCATAATGATTAAAGTTAGTCAATGATTTAGTTGAGATCTGATCTAAATCTGACTTAGATTTAACTTAGATATGATTCAACATTCTTTTTCTTTCTCAACACTCTTTTCTTTCATCAACATCTTGTTCATTTACATCATTTTCTTTTCATGTCATAAACATATTTCTTTCAAGCTTAGTGCAGTCTTTGAACATTACATATATAGAAGCTTTTGTATCAATCTTCTTCTGTATTCTTAATATTCAGTTATAGTTATTTCTAAAGATTAAGCACTATCAACTCTGATCTTTATTGATTGTATCATCTAGACATGATTCTGACATTATATTAAGAATTTGTTAATCACATGATACTGATCTCATTATTCATTCAATCAACTCATACAGACAAATCGAGTCTAAAGAAATTTGTTTATCTGATGATTCAATCTTGAAAGACAAGAACAACATCAGAGAATTTATAGAATCAATGAAAACATATGATCATTGAATTGCTAGAAGATTTATTGCTCATTCAGTATGCATTCATTCAAAATCAATTAATAAAATCTACGATAAAGAATTTTCGTGAATTGCTAGAGAATCAAATTGATTAATAGAATTTATGATAAAGAATCTTCGTGAATTGCTTCAAGATTCATCATCTTCACAAACATCTTTTTTGTTGAACAAACATTCGTCTTTCTTCATAAAATCACTGAGCTTCGTTCTTCATTCAGTTTAAATTAATTCTCATCTTCTTCACTATGATATTTAAGAACACATCTGATAAAGATAAAGCTTTCGTTAACTTTTTGCAATAAACACGTTCACAAGCTCTTTCTTTTATCATTGACTCACAACATGCTTCTTCATTCATTGCTTTCAACGAATCAAATTCTGAAATCATCATACTCAATGATATGAAAGTATGAAAGAAATATATCTATGTTTTTAATAAAGAAACAAATCATCTTGTTGAAATGAAACAACAAGACAAGAGCGAAATTCAACAGTTGAAAGCAAAATTACAAGCTCTCATCACTATTATAGTTAATGTAATCATCATTGCTTTCTTGATTGTCATTTACTTTGAATGATCTAAATATCATAAAATACTTGACTTTTCAATGTTCATTGATGAATAGAATTCTACTTGAAAGAACTGATCTCTTGATATACAAGAAAAGTTAGCAATGAACGTTAACATCTTTTCAAATGAATTCTACAAGCTGAGCTACATTCACTTTCAACTAGCAGATGACATTGTCGAAGTCACTTAAGTCAGATGCAATCTCAACTGTGACAATTTCTATCTGACTATCAATAAACTTTTAAAGAAACTAGCTCAATCATTTCATGACTCTGATAAGAAAGATAACTATTGTAGAGAATATATTAATCTGATTCAAGAATCAAAGAAATTCAGCGATTTCTTTAATCAGTTTCAATGACTATACATTTATTTGAAGTATCAGAAGAACGTACTAGTCATTAATTTAAAGAATAAAATAAACTCTCATCTTTAAATCTTTTGAACAGCTCAGATAAAGTTACTCATCAAGCTATCAGATATTTGAAACTATCTGATTCGCTTAAACAATGAACATAAAGCAGTTCAAGAGATCAAGAATAAACTACTCAAACATGATGATTCAAGAATCATCATTTTTAAAGCAATTATTGCTGTTCAGTCTTTGATTTCAAAGTCTGACTGATTAAAGTCGCGCAGCGCAATTTTGACTAGCATCAAGAATGCAGATGTTTTAGTTGAAATCTGTTTTGTATGTTACAAATCAAATCATAGTTTTAGAGAATGCTTGAATTAATTTATCAAAGTCAATGCAGTTGACAAGAACTATGATCATTTTGAATTTGATATTGAATCAGAGTTCAAGTTAAAAAACTAGTTATCTCTTCAACAATCACTGAAGTGAAAATTATATCTTTGTGCAATTTAGACGAAATTCTATCGAAAGAGAATTACTTTGATAAGTTGTTTCTAGTCAATGCTCTTCTCATTTTGCAAAATGAATCATTCAATCTTTGCTCTTTGATAAACAGTGATTCAGCTGTTTACATGATCATACATATCAATCTAGTCAATAAAGTATGTAAAGAGCTGAAAATTCAATCTATATCATTGACAAAAAAGAAGTTAATAAAAGAATATGATGAAAAGATATTTAAGAAAATTATCACTCATAAAATTCTATTGAATCTCATCATTAAAAGTCATAAGAAATTGACTGTTTCTATGTTAATAATTGACATCAATCATCACGAAGTCATATTAGAAAAATCATGAATGAACAAAAATGAAATATTACTGAATATGCAAATCAACATCATTGTTTTTTCAAATCAATTAAATACTTTCATTTCGATTTTTTGAATTTCTCTCAATTCAAAGCACTTAAGTTGATCGCGATCAACTTTGTTTACTTTTATCTCTCAGTCAAAGATTTCTAAAATGCTCAAATGATCTGTTTCAACTATGATTCAGAAAAAGTCATTCTCAATTTGAAGCATAAATGTTGCTTCGTTCAAAACATTGTTGAATTGCTCAAAGAAGAATCAGACTAAAGTATTCACTCTATTCATGAAGAATATCGATAGAGAAATCGCGTACAACACTCAGTGCAATTTGAATGCTCTGAATGTTTCTTTCATTAAGAAAACTACTCAGAATTTAAAAGCTATTAAAGTCAAGCTGTCTTCAGAATATCATGATTTTCTAAATGTTTTTGATCGAGTTCAATTAAATAAACTACTTTCTCATTGCTTCTACAATCATAAAATTGAACTCATCAATGATTTAATGTTTTCTTGCTGTTGAGTTTATCAAATGTTCTCTGTCAAACTTCTGAAAGTAAAAAAGTACTTAAATGAGAATCTATTGAAGAGATTCATCACTTTTAGTCAGACTCTTTATTTCTTCTCTGTTTTATTTGCTTTCAAAGCAAATGAAGATCTTCAATTCTGCATGAACTATTGAAAGCTAAATGTTATTTTCAAAAGAAATAGATATTTTCTATCGTTGATAAACAAGATCATTGATAAAATAATGAGTTGCAAGCATCTGACTAGATTGAACATCATATCAGCATTCAACAAACTACAAATGCATTTCAATAATGAGAATTACATCACTTTTATCACTGCTTTAGAAACATATAAATACAAGATGTTATTATTCAAACTGACTAATGAATCAATCTTCTTTCAACAATATATGTGTTACGATTCTAGCTATGCATCTATGTTGATAGCTATGTTGATGACTATGTTGATGACTATGTTTCTGACTATCGTCGATCGCTCGTCACTAGACTATCGAGTTGTTTTGAAGTCAACTCTATTCAGAGTTAGCTTATGTTCTTCTGAGTCATATAGATAGTCGATTCTTTTCTTCTAGATACTTTTCTTTCTTAGCATTTATATACTCGTTACATTACACTCATATGACTCGCTCTATGCTGATCTCTAACATTATATAAATGCTTCTTTGTTACAGACGAAGTGAAATAATCTGCATCGATTTCTTCGAGTGCTTCTGCTAGTAGTTCTTCAACTCTCTATCAACTTTGATCTAGCAACTTGCGTTCGTGCAGCAGCACTTATCTTTCTTCTCTCATGAGCTGATTCAGCGAGAATAAACAAAAGATTCAAACTCGTGCGCTGATCAGCGAGTATAAACAAACGATTGAAATCATTCGACTAGGTCAAAGATCAGCGAATTAATCGTTCATTCAGATTCGCAAGAAATTCTTCGAATTTGTTGAACAATCAAACGAGATCAGTCATAGAACTGCGTGAAGTCTCTATCTCAAGAAGCAAATTCTCAGTGAGTCTGCTTCAATGACATCGTCAATGCAATGATCTTCTCATCGCTTTATCTATCAGTGAATCGATTCGTCTATCAGTTCACATGCAACTAGTGAGTCTGCTTCAAAGACATCGTCAATGCAATGATCTTCTCATCATTCTACTCATTAGTGAATCGATTCATCTATCAGTTCACGTGCAACTAGTGAGTCTGCTTCAATGACATCTATTCTCAATGCAATGATCTTCTCATTGTTCTATCTATCAGCGAATCGATCTACCTCATGTTTCTGTGTCAACTAGTGAGTCTGCTACAATGACACGATAATGTCTTCAACAACAAGCAAATCTTTGAGCTTGTTTCTATATTGAAATCTCAGTGAGTCTGCTTTAACAACATTCTTAATGCAATGATCTACTCATTCTCATCGCTCTATCTATCAATGAATCTGACTCGTCATTGAGTTCACATGCAACTAGTGAGTCTGCTTCAATGACATCTTTCGTCAATGCAATGATTCAGCTACTCACATCGCTTTATCTATCAGTGAATTGATCTGTCGACTCGTTCGCGTGCAACTAGTGAGTCTGCTACAAAGGCGCGTTTGATATTGATCTCGTCATCGAGTCAGTCACTCGATAGTTAGTCTGCTTGAACGACACTTAAAGTGAGTCTGCTACAAAGATGAACAATGATTGATCTCTTGATTGAGTCAATCAACGAACGAAACAAGCTCTACTATGTAGTAGATTTGAATCAGCAGTGAGTCTGCTTCAATGACATGATTACAATCGATCTCTTTGATGAGCTAGTCGATTCTCTTCTAGTGAGTCTGCTTCAATGACATCAGTCAATAGTCGATCTCTTCGCTGAGCAAGTCAATTTCTCTCTACATAGCTAGTCTGCTACAATAGACATTTCGATTCTACACAAGACTAAGAAAATACATTCATGCAAACATGAATTGTTGAAGAGAAGAAATACTGTTACGATTCTAGCTACGCATTTATGTTGATAGCTATGTTGATGACTATGTTGATGACTATGTTTCTGACTATCGTCGATCACTCGTCATTAGACTATCGAGTTGTTTCAAAGTCAACTCTATTCAAAGTTAGCTTATGTTCTTCTGAATCATATAGATAGTCTATTCTTTTCTTCTAAATACTTTTCTTTCTTAGCATTTATATACTTGTTACATTACACTCATATGACTTGCTCTATGCTGATCTTTAACAATATGAACGATGTTTTATGAAACTTTCTGAACAACTTTTGTCAAGTTTATCTAAATGACATTCTCATCTATAGCAAAATGAGAAAGAAACATAAAGATCACATCAAACTAGTATTAAGTTGACTACATGAAGCTGAACTGCAGATGAATATTCAAAAGTGCAAATTCAATGTAGAAGAAATAATCTTTCTAAAAGTCATTGTATCAGAAGAAAATCTTTGCATGAATTCAAGTAAGATGATCATCATAGTCAACTGAATTACTTCAATCAATTTGAAAGAAATTCAAAGCTTTGTAAGATTTGTAAACTTTTATCATCATTTCATTAGAAACTTCTTTAAACTAGTCAAATCATTCACTCAATTGACTAGAAAAGACACGTCTTTTGTTTGAAACAAAGTCTGCATTCAAGCTTTCAGAAATTTGAAGAAATAAATCAGTTTCGCTTCAGTTCTTCGTTATTTTGATCTCAAACATCAGATTATTTTGAAAATTAATGCATCAAACTATGTAAAAGATGAAATACTGTCTCAGTATGATGATGAGAATGTACTTCACTTGATGATCTTCTATAGCAAAAGCATGATTCTTGCTGAAATTAACTATCATATCTATGACAAGAAATTGCTGATCATTATTTGCTGTTTCAAACATTAATGACTTGAGCTGAAATGTACTGAATTACTCATTCAGATATTCATCAATCATCAAGCTCTGAAAATCTTCATGAAAAATAAACAGCTGAGTCAACATTAAGTCAACTATCTGAACATTTTATCAAAGTTTAATTTTCAAATCATCTTTAAATCAGGCAAAATGAACACTAAAGTCAATGCGTTAACTTGAATGTCTTTAGTGAACGTCTTTGAATCAGCTAAACAATTTAAAGATTGCTTTCAAACTATTCTTATCTTTGATAGAGTTGATATTTTATCTATTGACTTGAAATTGAGCGCAAATTCAAAATCAGAAGTCAATTTATATCAAAGAGTACAATTAGTCAATTAAACAAATGAGTTCTGCAATGAATATAAATAAGCTAAAAATGACAACAAGCTTAAGCTTCATAGCACTAAACTGAAGAACTGCAAAATCATTAACAATGTTTTATTTAGAAAAGAATTATTGTGAATCTCTGAGAACATGCACACGAAATTACTACAAGAAGTGCATGATCAATCTTTAATCTTTCATCTTGACAATAAATAAATCATTAATTTAGTTCAATGTTTCTACTATTGATCAGATCATCAAGCTACTATTCAATAATACATTCAAAACTGTTATGCTTGTTAACGAAGCAAAGTCTTTAAAGATAACATCAATGAACTTCATCATTCTCTCTTGATTTTACAGAAACGCTGAAAAGATATAGCTATGAACTTCATCACTGAACTATTTTTGTCAGAAAATTATAACATTATTTGCATAATCATATATCATTTCATCAAAGAACATCACTATGTTTTCTGTCATTGAAAAGATGATGACATCTCAGTTGAAGAAATGATTTGAATCATGCTATGAAACGTTTATCAACTGCATGATCTATTCAGTTTTATTGTTTCAAACAGAAACTCTTAATTTATATCAACTATATGAAAAAGTCTTTGCAAGTGACTGAGAATCACAGCTAGTTTATTCACAGTCTATCATTCTGAAATCAACAATCAATTAAAATGAGTCAATCAAGACGTTGAATGTAAACTTAGAATTTACTGCAATTACATGCAGAACAACTGAGTTAAATAAATATTTATGATGAAATTCAACGACAATTTCAATATCTTTTTGATCACTTCAATGATTCTCTTTTACTTTAATAAAGAATTTCATTCTTGAATGAGTTTCAATTCAAATATTATTGACTACAAAATAACTTATGAACGACTTAAAGTTAGAAAAGCAGATGATATTATCATTCAAATGAAAGAGCTACTGAACTTTGATCATCAACAATTGAAAAAGACGAAGCTGACTATTGAAATTCAGATCAATAAACATAAATGAAACATCACATATGAAGTAAATGACTGAATTTAACTATTTTTCAGAAACATTAAAACAACAAAACTTTGCAAAGATTTGAAAGATAAACAGCTAAATCTTTATTAAATCACTGTTAAAGTGAATATCTTTTATCATCTTTATTTATCAGTCAGCATGAAGCATTTGCATTCAATGTTCAGCTTAAAGTTACTATAATTGTATTCAGAAAATTCTTTATCAGAACAACATTCAGAATCACTCAGATTAATCACTATTAAAAATGATGAACATTGAAAGATAAATGATATATTAAATTTTAGATGCTATCAAGATTGAATATAGTACAAAGTTAAATGAAAAGATTTAGATAAAAATGATGAATGATACTATGTTGATAAAGAGAAATTTGATAACTCAGAGAAAGTTTTGAATGAATTTCATAAGTTATATTTAAGCAAATCGCGCTAAATATTAAAATAATTATCAACAGAAGTGAGCAATTGAACTACATTCATGCAAACATGAATTTTCAAAGAGAAAAATAATGTTACAAACGTATCAAAATCAATAAGACTGAACAAGATTAAAGCTTTAATCAATTCATAATGCATGCTAGCGAGTACTTTATGTAATGATTAGAGCTAGTCAATGATTTAGTCGAGATCTGATTTAAATCTGACTCAAATTTGACTCAGATATGACTTAACATTTTTTTTCTTTCTCAACATTCTTTTCTTTCATCAACATCTTGTTCATTTACATCATTTTCTTTTCATGTCATAAACATATTTCTTTCAAGTTTAACACAGTTTTTAAACATTACATAAATAAAAGCTTTTGTATCAATCTTCTTCTGTATTCTTAATATTCAATTATAGTTATTTCTAAAGATTAAACATTATTAATTCTGATCTTCATTAATTGTATTATTTAAACATGATTCTGATACAAATCTTGATGATTTAATTTATGAAAGTATTAAATCTGAGTCAAATTTAAGTCAAATCTGAGCAAAATGTTGATGATTTAATTTATGAAAGTATTAAATCTGAGTTAAATTTAAGTAAAATGTTGATGATTTGATTTATGAAAGTATTAAATCTGAGTCAGATTTGAGTCAGATCTGAGCAAGATGTTGATGATTTGATTTATGAAAGTATTAAATCTGAGTAAGATTTGAGTTAAATTTGAGTAAGATGTTGATGATTTGATCTATGAAAGTATTAAATTTAAGCAAGATTTGACTTTCTAAGAACATGACTTAACTGATCAATTTTTGTACTTCTTGCATATTTTACACTTCTCCTGATGTTTTTACTTCTTTCACTCGTCAATGATTTACTTGTTGCTTGTCATGAAGTTTGAATCATAAACTATGTTATATTAATTTCAATTAATGAAATTATTAATGTAAAATTTGATGTGCATCTGATTTGCAAATACAAAATGTACATTGTGAATTATATGCAAAAGATCATAAAAGCGACAAGAATTTAAAAGTCTTGAATTTTGAGATGTATTTAATGAAAAGTTCTTCACTTCATGCATGTCATGCATTAAATGTGTAACTTCTCTGTTTATTCAACACTTTAGTTTGAATAACATTTTTATGTATCTTTGTGATCATTTCTTGAAATTAAATTGTTGATGATCAAGCATAATAATAATAATTTGTACTTGTTCTACACATCTTTCATTGCTTTTCATTGACTTATTGTTTTAATAATCTTTCTTTGATTCAGATTTTTGTACTCATACATTGTCTCTTCATCATGAAATTTCTTTACATCAGTTGAAAGTGTCATTCTTCTTAATGATAATATTTACAGATTTCTCAATCTTTTTCTCTTCACTGTATCTTTCAACTGTTAGAGATCAGCATAGAGCGAGTCATATGAATGTAATGTAACGAGTATATAAATGCTAAGAAAGAAAAGTATCTAGAAGAGAAGAATTGACTATCTATATGACTCAGAAGAACATAAGCTAATTCTGAATAGAGTTGACTTTGAAACAACTCGATAGTCTAGTGACGAGCAATCAACGATAGTCAGAAATATAGTCATCAACATAGTCATCAACATAGTCATCAACATAGTCATCAACATAGCTATCAACATAGATGCGTAGCTAGAATCGTAACAGTATCTTCTCTCTTCAACGATTCATGTTCACATGAATGTATTTTCTTAGTCTTGTGTAGAATCGAAACGTCTATTGTAGCAGACTAGCTATGTAGAGAGAAATCGACTTGCTCAGCGAAGAGATCAACTATTGACTGATGTCATTGAAGCAGACTCACTAGAAGAAAATCAACTAGCTCATCAAAGAGATCGATTGTGATCATGTTATTGAAGCAGACTCACTGCTGATTCAGATCTACTACATAGTAGAGCTTGTTTCGTTCGTTAATTGACTCAATTAAGAGATCAATCATTGTTCATCATTGTAGCAGACTCACTGTTGAGATTTCAATATAGAAACAAGCTCAAAGATTTGCTTGTTGTTGAAGACATTATCATGTCATTGTAGCAGACTCACTAGTTGCACATGAACGAGTAGACGAATCGATTCACTGATGAGTAGAGCGATGAGAATAGATGAGTCATTGCATTGATGATGAGTGTCATTGAAGCAGACTCACTGTTGAGATTTGCTCATTGAGATAGAGACTTCACGCAGTTCTAGACTGATCTCTTTGATTGCTCTTTGAAATAGAGACTTCACGCAGTCATAGACTGATCTCGTTTGATTGTTCAACAAATTCGAAGAATTTCTTGCGAATCTGAATGAATGATTAATTCGCTGATCTTTGATCTAGTTGAATGATTTTGATCGTTTGTTTATACTCGCTGATCAGCGCACGAGTTCGAATCTTTTGTTTATTCTCGCTGAATCAGCTCATGAGAAAAGAAAGATGAGTGCTGCTAACGATTGCAAGTTGACTAGATCAAATGTCGATAGTGAGTTGAAGAGTTGACAGAAGCACTTGAAGATCGATGCAGATTATTTCACTTCGTCTGTAACGAAGAAGCATTTATATAATGTTAGAAGTCAGCATAGAGCGAGCCATATGAGTGTAATGTAACGAGTATATAAATGCTAAGAAAGAAAAGTATCTAGAAGAAAAAAATCAACTATCTATATGACTCAGAAGAACATAAGCTAATTCTGAATAGAATTGACTTTGAAACAACTTGATAGTCTAGTGATGAGCGATTGACGATAGTCAGAAACATAGTCATCAACATAGTCATCAACATAGCTATCAACATAGATACGTAGCTAGAATCGTAACATCAACAATCAAGAAAAACATGAAGAATTGCAGTTTTGTTGATCAAGACTTGCTGTTGAAGAAATCACAGTTAATTGATGTTGCTGAAGTCTGCATATAATTAACAACAGTCTTGCTAAAATATAAATAATTTGCAGCTTTGCTTCTTGTCTCTAGTGTGACAGCTTTCTCTTTCACACTTAAGATATTTAAAGTCTCATTGACAGCTTTTTTCATGCTAAGAAACTGCAAAGCTTCATTGTAAATGACTTCATTCATGATGTTCAATGTCTCTTTCTTTCTTAATATTTGCTGCATCTTTCTCGATTTCTGATGCAGTCAATGCAATTCATTCTCGATCAGACTGTTCTTGACTCTAGAAATTTCTTGATGCTTTTGCTTTCAAGTTATTAAGCACTTGTTAAAATGTCACATAAGTGAATTGTAGTTCTTTACTTCAAATTTACATGCAATGCATTTGCAAAACATTGAGTTCAAGTTCTTTAAATCTCTGTGATTTTAAATATGATAAAAGCAAAGATTTAATAATCATTAAGTAAAAACTAATGCATTGATCTTAAACATACTTAATCATGTGTGCTTAAAAATGCTGTGATAAAAATCTTTGTTATTAAATTACATATTTAAAAAGAGTTTTCATGCTGTTGCTTAAATTACATCTTGAATCAACATCTCATTCTTTCAATCATCACTATTTATGCTATTTGCATTTTCTGACATTACAGTTTCATTCTTGACTATTCAAAAGATATTCACTGAAAAGTTAATCTTTTTCTTGCACTTCTTTGTCATAATTCTTTTGAAATCAATTTTCAAAAAAATAACATAATAATAAACTTTGTTAAAGTTGCTCTGTTAATGTGCACACTTTGAAACTTGCTTCGCTAATTTGAGTTTTTGAATAAACTTGCAAAGAATGACAAGTTCTGCATGCTGAAGATTCATGTTCTCACTTATAATATTTGCAAGATCAATGAGAATGTTTAATTAATCATTTTGCTTAAGATTTTTTGCAAAATCTCTCTTTAACATGAAAGCAAATTGAGTTAATGCTTTTTGCTTAATCTTGTCATGAAACATTCTTGATATGCAATTAAGTGTAGAATGTTCTTGAATAAACTATATCATGAAAGTTAGTGTCTGATACAAAGAAAATAAAATGATTATTGAAAAAGAAGCACAACATCTGATATTTAAAGCAGAAAAACTCAAAGTGATGATACACTTACTCATTTCATGATCAAAGTCATCTTAAAAAAGAACAACATAATTAAAGTTAATTTATTAATAAGTTCAGAACTTAGCAGAATCTGCATGATTATTTAAAGCTTGAAACAATTTTGAACAAGTTTTTAATAAACATTGACTAGAAAAAATGTTGACAACATTTAATCAATGATTCAATTCATGCAAGCTGTTTAAACATCATCATTCATGAAATGCATATCTAGTTTTTTATCATTTATGAAAAGTCATGACAAATTATTACACACTTAAAGCATTCTAGCTTTATCAATAATCTTGATAGTTTTCATTTTCATAAATTTCTCATTCTTTTTCTGAAGTTTAGAATTCTCATTTCACTGCATTTGTAAATGTTCAAAATCTGTTAAAGCTTGATTCTTTCACTGTTGAATCTGTGCTTAATATTATTCAACATACTTTGTAAGAAATTGACATGTAGCTGTTTTTAATATTAAAGCATCTAGTTTCAACAAACAATTGTTGAATCAACAACTTTCTTTATGATGATGAATTAATGCATTGAGCAAAGCTGTCATGAAGCAATCAACAATGCTGCGCACTTCTTGAATCATTTAATTCAACTCACTATCTTTCTTTTTGACAATGAGCTTAATGAATTCTTTTAAACGTATGAAATGAAGATTGAAAAGACAATGATTTGAATTATTTCATGAAAATGATGAAGCAATATCAAGAGCATTAATGATATCTGAAGAATCAACATTGATCAGCGTGCTTGACATTAATATAAGTCAGAAGTGTTGTAAAAATCTTTCATCTTTCATCTGTCTTAAGTTTTTTCAAGAGCTCATTCACATGTTTTTGACATTGTGACTCTTGTTGACATAAGCGAAGTCAACATGCATAATACTCATTACAATCTCTTTCTTCATTATTATTTTTCTCTTCATTCATCTTTTAATGTAAATGCTTGTAAATTTCTTAAAAATTTGCATGTGATAAATCTTTCAGATTGATATAATTCAGATGAAAGTACTTTCTTTCAAAGATCATTCATAATGAGTCTTTAACAGCAAATTTCAACTCATTGATTATTTGAGATTAGAATTCATCAAAGTTTGAAACTGATTTTTTACATTTTATAAGTTTACATTATTGAATGATAAGAATTTGTGTAGTGACAGAATTTTGATGTTAAGAACTTTTAAATTAACATACTTATTAATTGTTGCAAATCACTCATTAATGTTGAAGATCAACACTATAAAAATGCTGAGTTCATTGATAAATCAATTGTGATATAATTTGCATTCAGACTTGCATGAACATTAAGTGAATTACTTTCGATCGATTTTAAATAGTGAACAAACAAAGTTATTAAGTACATCTTGAGAACAATGACGTGAAATATTCAATTCTTTCTTTCATTCTTTTCAGATTTCTCTTCACTTCAGTCAAAGCTGCATGTAAATCATAATGATAGTGAGTGCTTCAATGATTTACAATCAAACAACATTAATTACTCAAGTGATATTAAGAATGAACAACTGTATCTTACTCAATTTCATTTCATCTTTGATTAATTCTTCATACAAATCATTAACATCATTGTTCATGCAAGTGATGATCAAGACTAAATGCAATTGTCAATGAAATATTGATAAAAGAAGATTGAATAACATTCATTTAATGAAATCTTTGATGAATTTAAAAGATATGAATATCAGATGAGTTAATTGAACTCATGATTTCTTTTTGAAATGCTCACAAAGCTGATTATTCTGAGTAGCTAGTACTTTGAGAAAAAGATGAGTTATATCATTCATGTAAAAAAGCAAAAAACTAATCATTGATTTCAATTCTCTTCATCATTATCTTCATTATTATCATTTTTTTCAATTGATTACTTGAATCATTAATGAAAAAAAATGATGCTGTTGCAATCATTACATCTGTTTTTGTAATTGAATTTTTTAAATCATTTGCATTTATATGTTTTAAAATGTTTATGCTTAAGATAAACTCATCATGAAAAAAGATATTATTTGTAAAACTTTTAAACTTAATTCACTTTTACATAACTTTGCTATTAAAAGAATTTAATTTTGAATCTTTTGCACTATTGATTTGCATATGCTTTGATTCATTTAAACAAAGAAGTCAGTGAAAAATAATAGAAAAAGTAAACATAATGTTGTATGCTAATCTTTGATATTTGCAGAGTGTATTAATAGCTTTGCATGATGATGATTGAATGAGAAAATCATTGATATCACAACATTTGAAAGTTGATTAATGAGAAAGAGAATTATCATTGTCACTGTCTTAAAATTAGAAAAAAGCAAAAAAGACTTTGAGTTAACATATCAAGCTCATTCTGACTTCAAACATTAATCTTAAGAAAATTTTACAAATGATTTTGCTGTGCAATGATTGCATTGCACAGATCTTAATTCAAAGCAATATTGATAATACTTTGAGAAATTTTGTAGAAAATATGATGTTTATCATCATTAAGAAAGATATCACTTGTCTTAATTAACTGAAAAAATGAGATGAAGATGATGTTTTGAAGCTCAAAAGATGAGTTAAATGTTACATTAAACAATTGTTTAATGAGTATTATGTATGACATGAATCATATGTTAAGTTGAGATGAAAAGATTAAAAACTCAAAATGTTCAAGACTTAATGAAGAATAATGTAATAATACTGTCAATTTTACAAATAACTCAAAGTTGAAGAAACTTAAGTGAGATTGAAATGATGATGTTGATGATTATACAGAAGATTCAAAGTAGAAGAAACTTAATGAAGATTAATATGAAAATGTTGATGATCATGATGAAGATAAAGAGATGAAAATGAGCATAATAAACATTAAAGAAAGCTTTTCAAAGATTAGTTGAATGATTTTAAGTTTTCATTGCTTTGCAGAACTTTTCTCTTACTTATACTCTTTTATCAATGTTGCTCATGTATGTAACAATTTTCTGACACAAATGTTGTTTAAAGATAGAAAAATTTATAATTTTAATTTCATTTGCAAATTTTGATTAAAGTCATTTAATCATTTTCTTTCATTTGAATCTTAAAAATTTGCAAGAATTTAATTCATTCTTGAATGCTTTTAAAAAAAATCATGTTTCTTTAACAATGCAATTGTTCTATTAAAAAAATGTTTAATAACATTTTCTTGCAATAAGTACATTGACTTTATATACTTTTGACTTTAAAATTTAAGATTGATGTTATAATTAAAGTTGAATTGTAAAATTTGAAAAATTATATTGTTTAAGTTACATGATGAGTAAAAGAATAATTTAAAATGAGATAAGTAATTAGAAATTAATGAATGATATAAAATGAAATGAAATGATGAATGTAAAGTGAAAGTTAACTTTAATTTTGTTTGCATAAAACGCGTTTGTATATAAAGAAAATTCATTGACTAAAAATTAATGATGTGCAATTACATAATTTAAAACAAAATATTTGATACTTTCACAAATCACATCATTAACATCTGACTCAAATCTCACTCAGATTTTGCTTAAATATCTTGCTTAAATCTTACTTAAATTTAATACTTTCATAAATTAAATCATTAATATTTTGCTTAAATTTAAGTCAGATTTGACTCAGATTTGATACTTTCACAGATCAAATCATCAACATCTGACTCAGATTTTGCTTAAATTTCACTCAAATTTAATATTTTTACAAATTAAATTATTAATATTTTGCTTAAATCTGACTTAAATTTAATACTTTCATAAATTAAATCATTAACATCTTGCTTAAATTTGAGTTAAATTTCACTCAGATTTAATACTTTCACAGATTAAATCATTAAAATTCAGCTCAGATTTGAGCTAAATATTTAAGCAAAATTTGAGCAAGAAGATTCTTAAGTCAACAAGTATTAATAAAGCAAATAAATTTAACAAGATTTAAGTAAAATTTAAGTAAGATATTTAAGTAAAATCTGAGCAAAATTTAAGCAAGATTTAAGTAAAATATCTGAGTAAGATTTAAGTAAGATATTTGAGTGAAATTTGAGCAAGATTTGAGCAAGAAGATTCTCAAGTCAATAAATGTTAACAAAGTAAATAAATTTAAACAAGATTTAAGCAAGAAAGTGTAAATGAAATTTAAGTAATCAAACAGAAGTAAGATCAGAGCAAGAAGAATTAATCAAGATTTGCATAAAAATAGTTACTTTCAACATATAATAAACAAATCAATGAGTCATGATTATTTTAAATTATAAACATATGTATTCTGCTTCATATTATTGATAATCATCATGTCATTTATACTCACTGTGTTGCATCATCTGTAATCATAATGTTGTTTATACATGTATTTTGCTCTCTGTATTCTGCTGCTTGTCAATTATATTTATGTTGTAATCATATCAATGTATTTTGTTTTATATTGTTTGTAATTATTATGTTGTTTGTAATCATAAAATCACATCATTTTAATTATAATATCATTCATATGTATATTTTGCTTTTTATATTTTGCTTTTTGTGCTTCTTGTATTCTGTTGCTTATCAATCATATTAATGTATTTTATTTCATGTTATCTGTAATCATCATGTTATTTATAATCATCATGTTGTTTATAATCATAAAATTATATCATTTTAATTATGATATCACTTATATATATATTTTGCTTTTTGTATTCTGCTTCTTGTATTCTACTTCTTGTATTTTACTTCTTGTATTTTGCTTCTTGTATTCTGCTTCTTATGTTTTGCTTTTTATATTTTGCTTTTTATATTTTGTTTCTTATGTTTTGCTTTTTATGTTCTGCTTCTTATATTTTGCTTTTTGTATTTTGCTTCTTATATTCTGCTTCTTATATTCTGCTTCTTATGTTCTGCTTCTTGTATTCTGCTTTTTATATTCTGCTTTTTGCATTCTGCTTCTTGTGTTTTACTTCTTGTATTCTGCTTCTTGTATTCTACTTTTTGTGTTCTGCTTCTTGTATTCTGCTGCTTATCACTCATACTCACGCTGCAATCACATTGATATGTGTATTCTGCTCTGTGTCACTCGTAGTCACTGTGTTGCCTGTATTCACAGTGTCATGTCGCCCGTAGTCACGATGTCTCATCACTCATCTCATGCTTTCGCCCATATTCAATGTGTCACTCAATACTAGAACAATGCTTCTACACAGTGTAGATTGATCTAAAGATTGTACTACAATTTACATTACTAACTACAATGAACATCAAGTTAACATCTATGAGATGGGTTTTGAATTTTGAGATGGATTCACGGCTTCGCTCGCCTGACGTTCAACGTTCGATGTTCGACGTTTCGAGTTATTTCAGTTTGCACGATACGGTCTGCCGTATTAGTGGCATCTTTTAGACATCACGTCTCACCATGTCGATGACTCTGCCGACGAATCCCGCGGCAATGGTCCAAAGCCGTTGTGTGTTGGGGCCGATTGTATTGGTCCCCATGATCTGAAACTGATGGGTTGATATGCGCTCTCATGCCAACCTTGCAAGGTACGGGGTGGCTGTGTCTCTAATAGCCGCAGTTGAGATGGATGTACTACGTATTTCAAGTTGTTCTCCTGGGCAACCAAGGTCGTCTTAACTGCTCAGATCCTTCCTCTCACCGTGGAGAAAGCTACCATACTTTCAATCAGCAATGCATTTCCACCCCAACGACCTGCCAGTTCGACCCTCCAAAGCTCGCGATGGTGTCTACCGAGAATTCTACCATAACTCCACCGCCGCGCGTATCAACACAGATGAGGTCATCGTCGAGGCAATTCGAAAGCAATACCCAGACCTCCATC
>JAABUS010002014.1_pt1 | contig 40631 bp, 37 predicted proteins | sample 5560161 | NCBI WGS metagenome assembly JAABUS01 (sample SAMN10711885, study PRJNA513376) | rock metagenome | isolation source: Antarctica rocks | place: Antarctica: Victoria Land, Trio Nunatak nord | collected 2016-01-04
TCAAATTGTATCTTTAAAATACACGAAAAGCTCTTTCACTTTTTGGTCTCTCTGTAGAGGGGTTACCATCACCGGAATGAGGGGTTACCATCACCGGAATATACAGCACATCCAATAAATTAAGCTAATACGTTCGTTGCCTGCTATTTAATAAGCCCGTAACAGTGTATCAAAGAAACCAATCTTTAGATGACTTTATGGCAGAGATGATACAGCTTAGAACGGAGCTCAACAACATCGGAAATAACTTCAACCAGGCAGTAAAAAAACTCCATATGCTCCATCAAATTGCGGAGTTCAGAAGCTGGCTAATTACCTACGAACTGGAGAAACAAACGCTGCTCAATAAGGTGGATGAAATTAAAAATCGTATCAATAAAATAGCAGACGAATGGTTGCAGTAATTCATTCAGGCAGCAGCCTTCGCAACGCCTTAAACTATAATGAGCGGAAGGTAAAAGAGCAGGTAGCTACCTGCCTTGCTGCCGTTCATTACCCAAAAGATTTGGAGCATTTAAACTTTTATCAGAAGCTGAGCAGGTTGCAAAACCAGGCTGCATTAAACGTCAGGGCTAAAGTAAACAGCGTACATATATCGCTCAATTTTGACCCTTCCGAAAAACTTTCTGAAGAACGGTTAAAGGAAATTGCGGATACTTATTTACAGAAAATAGGCTTTGCAAAACAGCCCTATTTATTATACCAGCACAATGACAGCGGACACCCTCACGTACACATTGTAACAACCAATATTAAGGCAAACGGCAAGCGAATAGAGCTGCATAATCTGGGGAAAAATCAATCTGAAAAAGCAAGAAAGGAAATTGAAATATCTTTTGGCTTAATAAAGGCAGACGATAGTAAACAGCAGCAGGCATGGGAGCTTAAACCGGTTAATGTTCATAAGGTGCAATATGGACGAAGTGAAACTAAAAGAGCGATTACTAATGTGCTTGACGCGGTATTGAAAAACTACAAGTATTCGAGCCTGCCAGAGCTAAATGCTGTGTTGCAGCAATACAATGTGATTGCAGATCGGGGCAATGAAAATTCAAGAGTGTACCAGAACAATGGATTGACTTATCGAATTTTGGACGAGAATGGAGAAAAGGTAGGCGTTCCAATCAAAGCCAGCGATTTCTATAATAAACCTACGCTTAAATTTTTAGAAGCAAGATTTTCACTTAATGAAGCTGCCAGGCAACTACATAAAGCAAGAGTTAAAAATATCATTGACTTAGCATTTCTGAAACTGCCTAAACAGGCCTTGCGAACTTTGATAAAGACCCTCGAAAAGGAAGGCATCAACACAGTTATAAGACAAAATGCAGACGGAATTGTTTACGGTCTTACTTATGTTGACCATCGTACAAAATGTGTTTTTAATGGAAGCGTGATAGGCAAACAATACAGTGCAAAAGGCATATTGGAAAGGTGTAATGAGCTACAAGAAACACCTGAGCAAAAGCAGGATTTTGTTAAACATCCTTCATCAAAGACGTCAATACCCAACGAACAAATAGCAGAACCAGCAACCTTGCCAAATAAGGAAGATAATAACCTTTTGGAAATTTTATTACAGCCGGAACATACACCTGGATTTGTTCCTCATCAACTCACCAAAAAAGGAAGGAAACGCAAGAAGCGTATCTCCAAACGTCTTTAAAACTTTTAAATATTACAGCAATGCAATCAGGAGAAAATGAACAGGCGCTGACAAAGATTCTGGATATGACCAGGCTAATCAGCATAGCCATTTTGGTATTGCACTTTTATTATTACTGCTATACTGCTTTTGACCAGTGGCATCTAACAGTGAGCCTTACAGACCGCTTAATGAATAATATCCGTAATACGGGTTTGTTTATCAACTTTCATACATCCAAGCTGTTTGCTTAGGGTTTTTTAACTATTTCCTTAATGGGGGCGAGAGGCAGAAAGGATGAAAAACTAAACTATAAAACAGCCTTTGCTTACATCATCACTGGCTTATTGATTTACTTTCTTAGCTATCTCTCGTTACTGCCTAAAATGGCACTAACAACAGCCGCAATGTTGCACATAGGCATAACAGCTATCGGCTTTATGCTGGTCTTATCTGGTGGCACTTTATTATCACGGGTTATACAGCAAAAGTTAAACAGTAATGATATTTTCAACAAGGAGAATGAAACTTTTCAACAGGAAGAACGGTTACTGGAAAATGCGTTTTCCATTAACCTCCCTGCCAATATAATTTGTAAGGAAAGACAAGGAAAAGTTGGATAAACATCATTAATCCATTTAGGGCTCTAATGGTGCTTGGCTCACCCGGAGCAGGTAAATCTTACTTCGTTATACGACCCGTCATCACGCAGCACATCAAGAAAGGTTTTACCATGTTCGTATACGATTTCAAATTTGATGACTTATCTAAAATTGTTTACAATACCTGGCTCATATACAGGACGAAATATCCTGTCCAACCTATGTTTTATATAATCAATTTTGACGACCTTACCCGTATCCACCGATGCAATCCGCTAGACCAAGAAACCATGACTGACATAACCGATGCTGCCGAATCTGCACGTACAATCCTGATGGGTTTAAACAGGGAATGGACTAAGCGGCAGGGTGACTTTTTTGTGGAATCGCCAATTAACTTTCTAACCGCCATTATCTGGTATTTGCGCAAGTATAAAGACGGTGAATTTTGTACGTTATCTCATGTAATAGAGCTAATGCAGGTAGATTATGATAGTTTGTTTACAGATTTCAGGAACGGCGTCATAGGACCTGCTATGTTATCGCTTGCTACAAGTCAGATAGCCGTAACCTAAGCCACCAATGCAAAAGCGCTTGAATTTGCCAAGTTCGAGTTACGCGAAGCCATTGGTGTTACAACCGTTTTAAAGGACATAGGTACCCAGGTTCCTCCCATGGACGCGAATGCTGAGGCAACGCTTGAAAAAATCAAGTCTGCGGCGAAAGGAGCGGCATTTGATAAAGAATACATAAAAGCGCAGATTGCCAACCATGAATTCTTACGCGATCTGGCAGCGGGCTATATAAAAAATTCTACAGGTAAGACAGCCATGCCTGAAGTACATGGCAGGCATCTTGCCATGCTTACGCTCGGGCAGTTCAAAGATCATGTTGTTCTAACTAAAGATGTTATGCAGATGCTTGGATAAATTCTTGCTTGAAAATTCACTATACAGTATAGATAGTCTAAATTACAATTCCTTTATTTGCGGATTGTGGTTTAGACATTTTTAATGCAGTCCGTTAACCTGCAAATGGAACATTTTGTCTTCACACTCAATAGTTCTTTACCACTTTATAGTCCTCTTTAGCAGGCTTTTTTTAGGACCTTTTGATGTCTATTTTTAGGGGAAGTGGAACAAATATGTAAAGGTCTCAAATAGGTTAAACTTGATTTTCAGGTAACTTTTCTATAAAAAATTTAAGCTAATCTGACTTGTTTGATAGAAGGAAAAGACTATTACTCTACCGGTCGCAGTTATCCTCCAAAACCTTGGTGTTTGACTAGCTGTCGAACTTTCAATAGAACCAGATTCAATCAACTTTCGAAGTATTTTACCTAGCTCCTTGCAAAACTCCCTATCTGATTTGATAGCAGGGAAAAATTCATAAAACTCCTCCCATGAGATTTGGTCATATGGCATTAACATTCTCAAAACTTGCAAGTCGAAAAAGTCTAAGGCAATCATCAAGGGCGTCTCTACCCGGATTAGAAGGATAGTACGGATGTAAGAAGTATTGCAAAACTCGTTCCCGGTTATTGTGCATACTTGAAAACGGTTATAAAATCATACGATGCGAAATTTTATTATCTGGATCGGCACAGGTGGGTTCGGATTGTTAAAATATAATCCCCGTTCTGAATATTTTCACAAAGTATGTACTAATACCGTTACATGGATGAGCGCTACGCCTGCGGGAGATGTTTTAATAATGACACCTGAGGTTAAATATTATTTTAAAGACAAATCAGGTGAATTTCCGGAATATTTCGCAGATACGAATTTTCATAAAAAATTAATTGGCTATATCAAACAATATCCTGACTTTGCCTTTCAGGATAAAGAAGGAACATACTGGTTCAACGTAAACGGCCTTAGAAAGTTCAACCCTTATACAAAATCTATTAGGATTATCAATGAAGGTGTTGAACCTTTATTCCCCCTTTTTTTAGATAATAAAGACAGGCTTTGGTATGCAACGCCAGGGAGTTTTTGTTTGTTTAATAAAAAAACAAATACTGCTACGTCTTATGAATTTCCTTTTAATGCTATTGCCGCATCTTCCTATAAATTTTGCCAGGTAATTTACCAGGATACAAAAGGTGTTTTTTGGCTGGGCACCACTGAAGGCCTCTTTAGCTTTAACGAATCAACCCGGCAATGGCGGCACTATAAAAATATACCCGGTGACAGTACGTCGCTCAGCAACAATATAGTTTTCAGTATTTGTGATGACCCGCAAAGCCAGAGTAAATACCTGTGGGCAGGCACAAATGGCGGCAGGTTAAACCGGCTTTGCATACGCACAGGCAGATTTGACTATTTGGGAATAAAACAGGGCCTGCCGAATATGGTAGTTTACGGTATACTTCCGGATGATGATAAGCAACTGTGGGTAAGCACTAACAGAGGTATCGCATGTCTTAATACGCAAAATTACGCCGAAATAGCACAAGATGGCCGGAGCGTATCAAAAAACAAATTCAGGTATTATTACGAAGAAAACGGACTTCAAAGTAATGAATTCAATAGGTATGCCTATTGCAAAACAAAGGATGGTACGCTGTTTTTTGGCGGTGTAAATGGCTTTAATTATTTCTATCCGAAACAGGTAACGGATAATCCTTTGATACCTGAGGTGGTGATAACAAATTTTAAGTTAAGCAATAAAACGATATTATTCAATGCAGGAAGTAATAGCAGCAACAATAATACTAACCCGGTGCTCTCAAAACTTGTTTTCCATACTGATACCATCATATTGCCTTATGAATACAATATGTTTTCTTTTGATTTTGCAACACTTGATTTTATTGCTCCGGAAAAAAATTGTACGAGTTTAAGATGGATGGTTTTGATGAAAGATGGGTGCAAAGCGGCAACGGTCATTCCGCTACATATACCAATCTAGATCCTGGTGAGTATACTTTTAAGGTAAAAGGCTGCAATAGCGCTGGGGTCTGGAACGAAAAAGGAACTTCCATCCAGTTAACCGTTCTGGCGCCATGGTATATGACGTGGTGGTTCAGGGCTGCAGTGCTTGCTGGTATAGCAGCCCTCGTGTATACCATTTTTCGATACCGCCTGGAGCAAAATCTGCGGCTTATTAAAATAAGAAACAATATTGCAGATGACCTGCACGACGAAATAGGTTCTACACTTAGCAGTGTATATATATACACTGAAGTAGCACAGCGTACCCAGGAAGATATTAAGCCGCAAACAGTTACCTATCTGAAGCAAATTAGCGCGGATACCGGCAGTATGATAGATGCATTAAGTGATATTGTATGGACAGTAAATGCAAAGAACAACCGTTTTGAAAATATCATTAACCAAATGAGGGCTGCTGCTGTAGAGCTTTTTGAAGCAAAAGGCTATACTTTACACCTGCATTTTACAGAACAGCTCGTTACCTTAAAACTTGGAATGGAAGATAGGAAAAATTTTTACCTTTTTTACAAGGAAGCTATTAATAACGCCTCTAAGTATGCAGGCGGAAAAAACATATGGATATGGCTTACCTATACAAAGCCTCATATCCGTTATGCATAAGAGACGATGGGACAGGGTTTGTTTTTAGTACTAAACATGCGGGAAATGGATTCGCAAGCATGCAAAGAAGGACCAACTGTAAGGTTTTTTCAGGACGAGACAAATATATGACATGCTTAATGATAAACTGCTTCCTTTCTTTGACGAGCAAGCCGTTGCTTTGCTTCAAATACTCACCGACAGGGGAACAGAATACAAGGGCAAACGGGAGCATCATGAATATGAGCTTTACCTTATTATTGAAGGTATAGAACACTCTAAAATACAGGTCCGCTCTCCGCAGTCTAATGGCATCTGTGAGCGGCTGCACTGTACCATCCAGAAAGAATTCTATTCGGTTACTTTTAGAAGAAAACTGTACGACAGCCTGGAAGCTTTACAAGCAGATCGCGATGAATGGATGCAGTACTACAATAGGCAGCGTCCCTACTCCGGAAGATAGTGTTATGGCAAAACGCCTATGCAAACTTTTCTAGACAGTAAAACCTTGGCTGAAGCAAAGCAACTGGATCATGTATCTTTAGAAACCAATACTTAATCCAAACCCTTTTGATTACTAAAATAAATCCCTCTTTGTCAGATTAAATAGTGACAATACATATAAATGCCTTGTAAGTCAAATACTTATGAGGCACTTTTGTTTTTGCGGTACACTGTGTGGTACAGTTGCTGAAAATTCTATATAATATTTTCGAGTATTCATGCACTTATTCACGCGCGTAGTGATGTGTGAAAAAACTTTGTCAATCTAACTGTTTAAATCAATTTGCTGGCATCTGTGAGGCCGTACAATTTTATTGATTTAGCCAGGCATACGCCGATCAGGTATTCGTTATTTTTCAACGGCTGAATGACCGAAACGAGTTCCCAGGCACAGGCATAGGATTGGCGCTTTGTAAAAAAATTGTTGAATATCATGGGGGGCACATTTATGCACAATCAACAAAAGATGAGGGAGCTGTATTTCATATCATCTTGCCCCTGCAACAGTGAAAGCGAGAACGAAACTAAGTGATAGCTAAATTTTCTATGGGCCTTGAGCCTATAAATCTTAAGCCGATTTTTGTGTAGCAAATAATACTTTTTTCAAGTTGTCAACATGCACTTGTAATTCCTCTTTTTTTTGACGATGTCCTGATGCCATCCTTACCATTCCCTTTCTATCAGCATCTTCTTCCATCTTTTTCAATAAATTTCTACGTTCCTCCATGATGCGCAATCCTACCCATAACGTTGATTCGAGTATTTCTGATTGTTTAGCTACCAAGTCATTTTCGGAATAAGAGTGCCCTATATGACAACGATAGCGGTTTACATTGCTGGCGCCATTTTCTATGTACCACAAACCTCCACCACAATCAGGGCAGGCAAAAATACTTTTCTCTCCTAATCTCGCAACGTTGTCATAATCCACAACAACCCTTTCGGCAATTTCAGACTCTATCAATACGTCAGGTGGTGCTGGTTTTTCCTCCGGGTCAGTTTGTGTTATTTTACTAATGACCCTACCCATTTGCGAAAGAGGGATACAATGATTTACCTCCATGCTATTCAATACCGATAGTGGCATATCAGGATATTGCGCCTGATTTGGGTCTTGAACAATTGTTGTTCCGCCACTTCTTCTTATTGCATCCATGCCGGTTGTTCCATCATCAAGCAAACCGGTTAATACAATGCCTATACTTCGTGTACTGAAAGCCGCAGCTGCCGACCGGAATAAAACGTCTATGGAAGGGCGCCAACGGTTTTCTTCCGGTCCCGAACCAAGTATAATGTTGTCTTTTTTTAGGAGCAAGTGATAGTTGGGAGCAGCTATATAAATATGATCTTTTTCAATTGATTTATCATTGATTGCAATAGTACATTTTAATGAAGTATGTGGTTGAAGACGGTGTAAAAGAAAATCGCCAATACTTGTTCTCGACAGATGCAGTACGATAAAAAAAGCAGCGTTCATTCCTGGCTCTAACTGTGCTACTAACTCAATTAAAGCATTTAACCCTCCGGCAGAAGCGCCAACGACGACTATAAATTTGGGGTTACTCATTTTTAATTTTTTGGGTAAATAAATTTGATTTTACTATTTAAAAATAAGAAATGTATTCTTTATACTGTGGAACAACTTCTGTCATAAAGTGGTGATCAAAGAAATGGCATTTCATGAGCAAATGCTTTCAACCTAAAGGGGTAAACAGTTCGAACCTTGAAACTATCATTGATAAAGGATTGAAAATCGCTGAAAACCTCAGTGGTGTATGGGCTTCCGGCACTTTTGATGACAAGCTAAAGCTGCAAACCTTGGAGTTTCCAGAGGGTATTGTCTATTCCAAAAAATGGGACACAGTTCGAACCTTAAGATTAAATTCCCTTTTTGCACCATTCCCTGATCTGGTAAGCGTTTTAGAAGACAAAGAAAACGGCCACTTTGCAAAAAGTGGCCTCAACTCTCACCAAGTAGCCCCGGCAGGAATCGACTTTCTCTTTTACTTGCAAAAAGATCATAGCACATGGGAAGGTTTAACTTCAGAACAAACTTAAATCAAATCTTTTTTCTTTTTGAAAGTTTGGTAAAAGGTTGATTATTAAACTATTATTAAGTGTATTAACCTGTAAACAAATTAGCAAGACGCTTCAAATCCATCAAAAAAAGGTTCGAGATTTGTACTGTACAGCCCGCAAGCAAAAAAGACGTTGATAATCAACGTCTTTTTGTGTTATTGATAAGGCACATTCGATTGGCTTTGGAAAAACCTAAGTCTTTACATAATGTTTGACGATAGGCATCACCATCAATTACTTCTGCTTTATATTTTAATTTTATCAGCATTGATGCAACGTTTGAAGCCAGCGTTGTTTTGCCTGCACCTGAAAGACCAGTTAATTGAATAAAAACCATTTTTTTACCTTGGACGTCTATAATTTATTATCTATGTTTTGCTATGAGCCAGTTGTGGGCTGCTAAAAATTTGAATTTAAGTGTCTGAATGGAAAATTAATAACTGTTCAGACTGTTACCCATGAAAAATTTACATAACCCGCAAATAAAACGAGTCCGCTTACTGGATTCACCTCTTGCTTTCACCTTCATTAACTTACGAAATTTTCACCCTTGAAATCCACTACTGGCTTAAAGGTAAAACCTTTGATGCCTTCAGTTAGTTATATTGGCGTATTAACTAATAATCGATAGTACGAAATCAGCCAATATGCCTTATACAGAGTAATGATAACACGAAACATCCCAATCACCTCCCTCAATCGCTATTGCCGCAGCATAACCACGACCGGGAAACAAATCCTGCCCATACCAATACGGACTTTGCCTGTTATCTCCTACCAATGTGATAGGCGACAAGCCCCTTCCGCTTATTAATGAGACATCACACTGCTCCATTGGAAACGAAACCCCCTTGCCCGTGGCCTTGATAAATGCTTCTTTTCTTGTCCAGTATTGAAAGAATACCTCGGACCGCGTGTTTTTATGAATTCTCTCAAGTGAACTGATCTCGCCCTGTGAGAAGAACCGCTGGGCAATTTGCTCGACAGCAACATCATCGCGTACACGCTCGATATCAATGCCAATGTTCCGGCCCCGAGTAACGGCGTAGATTGCAAATGCGTCAGAGTGAGACAGGTTAAAACGGAGCGTGTCGTCACCGGAGCCAGCTGCAAGAATTGGTTTACCGTAAGAGGTATATTCAAAACGGAGATTATGAGGGCTCCTCCCCAGGTAATGGCCAAGGATTTTACGCAGCATCCCGCGTGCTGCTATGAACCGCTTTTGATCTCTTTCAAAGCGAAATCGTGTGGCTCTTAACAATTCGTCAGCTGAAAGAATTGCTTGCAGACTTTTAATTTCATGTGTGGCTATATCGAGACACACAAGCAACACATGAACCTCATTTAGACAGTTCAATTCATTAGGAATTGTTTGGCGCCACTGTAATTCATCAGTACTCATGTTTTATCAAATCACTCCTTCTTTATTTTCTGCTATTAAGTGTCATCATCATGCCATACCTGGCTCGCAAGTTAATAAGCGGCAATAGCTCGACCGGATGATCAGGTACTAGTTTTATACGCCATAATTGTGCAATGGAGGCAAGCACAAGAATACCTTGTACCCAGGCTAAAGGTTCCCCTATGCATGAGCGTGGACCTCTGCTAAACGGGAAATACTCGTATTTCGAATTCATACTATGGGAATGTTTATCCCATGCATGAGGGTTGAATTTTTCCGGGTCCGGGTAGAACCGTGAATCATGGTGTATTAAATATGGACTCATAAGAATGATGGTGCCACGGGGCAGAATATATTTATCAATCGCAAAATCTTTCAGTACCTGGCGGGGGATAAGATACGAAGGAGGGTATATCCGCATAGCTTCTCCGAACACCATTCGTGTAAATTTCAGTTGGGCAAGATCTTCCATTGTCGGCAACCGGCCTTTTAGTACACGGTCAAGCTCTTCGTGCAATTCGGCTTCCGCTTCAGGATTTTGCGAAAGAAGATACCAGGTCCAGGTGAGAGCAGTGGAAGTTGTATCGAAGGCCGTCAGAAAAAGTGTAAGTGCTTCATCCCGAACTTGCTGATCGCTCATCCTTTCACATTTTTCACCTTGCGAATTAAGAAGTAAAGAAACAAGGTCTCCATTGTCAACTTTGTTGCGCCGGCGTTCGTCAATCATTCTATAGATAGTATTATCGAGCGTGGCTTTGGCCCGGTAAAACCGACGTGTGCTTGGGATGGGAAGTTTAAGCAACCATTCTGAAAAAGGTAAAGAGATCCTTCCAAACAGGCTCGTGGCGGTGTCAAGCGCTTGACTAATTTGCATGGCGTCTTGTTCTATGTCCGCATTGAAAAACGTCTTTCCAGCGATCGCTATGCTCATCTTCGTCATTTCATCCTTCATGTCAACCCTCATACCATTTTGCCAACCATTCATCAGTCGTGTAATGCATTTGGTCATTGCTGACGCATACGAATCGATCATATTACGATGAAACGCTGGCTGAATTAAACGGGATTGGCGCTTATGGAACTCACCCTCGCTGGTAAGAAGGCCCTCACCCAATAGTTCCTTGGCCATTTCCAAAGGCCGACCTTTGATAAAGTTTCGATGTTGTGTAGTAAGCACTTCTTTGATAAAATCCGGATGATTCAAAAGGACGATTCGAATAGGCCCGATTTTGAAGTGAACGATGTCGCCATATTCATTAGCAATCTTTCTTAAGAAACCAATACTGTCCTGACGGAAGCTAAATAAATGACCTAAAGGAAATTTCGGCTTAGGTCCTGGCGGGAGTTTTGATTTCTTCATAGCAATCATACACCTATCAAATTAAAAATAATAAACAGCGCAGCCAACCTGTAAACCAGAACCAACAGCAATCATTAATCCAGTATCCCCTGGTTTGACAAGATCCTTTTTATAAGCATGCTCAAACGCATAAGTCAAAGAAGAAGAAAAGAAATCAGGGCCTTCCCTAACAACGTCAATAAACCTTTCTCGGGGAAGATGTAACTCTTCACTCAATCGCGAAATAAAACTTGAAGAGATTTGGGGTGGGAAAACCTTATCAATGCGGTTGAGATCAAGTCCTTCCATCTTCAGCAACTCTTGTACGGCAGGCAAAATATATGCAATATATAATGCCTCCAGATTATTGTCCTTTAATACCTGAAGGTATGGTTTACTATCCTCGGTCTTAAAACAAGTTGTATACGCATTGAGTGATTCAACATGATAGTTAAAGAGAAAACGGGAGAACCCTCTATTAGCTGTTGGATGAGAATCAAGTATGAGTGCTGATGCGGTTTCACGTAAACCAACAAGTTCGTTGGGAAATGAATCGTCGTTGTTTTCAGTTTCTGCCGCGACAATCATGGCAATCCTGCAATTCCCGGCTGCAATCATTTGTTGGGCAACATAACAGGAATTCAGGAAACCCATAGAACCATTGAAAATATCAAAGGCAAGTGTTTTTTTGTCATCCGGTCCCGACGAAGTCGCATTCATGTCTAGCTCACCTGCCAGCAATGCAGCATATGCCGGCTCCAGAAGATACTCGCTGCGATAAACACCGCTATAAATTAACAGGCCGATTTCGCTGCATTCGTAGGAGGAATTTTTGAGGCAACTTGTAGCTGCACAATTAAGTAATTCCATTGAATTTTTTCTCCCGGCAGTCGCGGCCGGTATTGTTCCTACACTTTCAATTCGAATTCCAGGCACAGTGGATTTTGTACCCGGATTCAACCGTCTGCTGGGGGTCTCTTTCTGCATGGCGGAATTCCGTGATTCCATTTGACGTAATCGATCCGGCAAATCATCAAAAACGTAAAGCGCAGTACCAACTGTAAGTCCGGAAGCGGAAATACTAAAAACTATTTTATCCCCAGGATTAATGTTGTTATTGCGAATATGATCATCGATAGCAATGAAATGGGCCGTTGAAGCGGTATTGCCGCGATGCTCGAGATTGTTGATGGTGTTACCATCGTGACAAATGTTGCTATTCAGCAAACGATTGATCTCACGCCTCGCGCTTTTGAGAGTCATGCCCGAGGTCTGATGCATGATCAGATGTTGAAAGCTTTCGGGTAGCCATCCGGCACGTTGAAGCATTTCAATTGCATGTTTCGAGCCTGACTTGACTGCTACATCTGTCAAGTTTACTGAATCTGTGAACATGGTCATTCCACCTTGTTCTGAGGCTTTGGAGATGCAGTATTTACTGTAGCGACCAAACGTTTGAAGCTCGATTTCCTGAAAACCGATTTTGTTTTCAGATGCTTTCTCCAGTATCAGTGCGGCTCCTGCGTCTCCCAGGGTCAAACATGCAAGCCGCATATCCATGTAACTATCAATTTCTCTTTGGGCTGTTCGGGTAAGGTGGGTGATGTATTCACCACTAACGATCATGCCTCGGCGTATGGCTCCGGTCTTTATAAAAGCATTTACAATGCAGATTCCGGTAAACATGCCGGCACAAGCATTGGTTATATCAAAGACTATGGCATTCGTAAATCCAAAGTACTTCCTTAGCTTGATTGAAGTGTTTGGTTCAAAGGAAATCAAACCCGGGTCATCATATCTTGAGATATTACAGCAAATCAAAATATCTATATCCGTTGAATTATATTTTGATTTAGCCAGACAGTCACTTATAGCATTCTTTGCCAGATCAATGGAAAACTCTTTTTGTCCCGCCACACGTCTGGTTTTAATGCCGGTAACAACTTCCAGGGGGAAATGAATTTTATTTTTACAGCCTTTCAACACTTCGCTGGTGGAATAGGATTGTGATGGAAGATAAACCCCAATGCTCTCGATGATAGTGTTTCTTGTTAGATCCATGTTTCCCTGATTACACTTGAGTTTAAAAATTAACTATTTTCATAAATTTCTGCCGGTGAATTGAAGTAACGCTGTAACTACCCGAAAAATGCCCAGATTAAATGTAAGCGTATTCCATTAAATTATATACTTTAGATGTATGGCTTTTTTAGAGGGGGTCATCAAAGCAACCGTGTACTTCCTGCCTATTCTGAATATAGTCATAGATAGTTTTTCATTTTATTATAGAACGATTCAATAAATGCCTGCCCATGACCAATCCGCCAACTTCACTGGTTGATATCTTGCGATGGCGCGCAAAGAGCCAGCCCCATTGGCTGGCTTATCGATACCTGATAGATGGAGAATTTGATGAAGTTATTTTAACTTATGAAGATTTGGATCGTCGTGCACGTTCAATCGGGGCATTACTCCAGTCTTATGCAAAAGCCGGAGACCGCGCTCTTTTACTATTCCCTCCGGGGCTGGATTTTATTGCCGCTTATTTTGGTTGTTTGTACGCTAAGATCATCGCTGTTCCGGCATATCCCCCTCATCCTGCCCGTGTAGAGAGAATCCTGCCAATAATTCGTGGTATAGCTGCTAACGCTACGCCGGCTGTAGCTTTGTTAACCTCATCGCTCTTTGATGTGATAAAGGCTCAAAATGCAATTATGGCTGAGTTTGGCAGCATAAAGCTGCTGGTAACGGACAACGATAAAACCGATGACCGGGCTGGGAAATGGCAACAGCCGGAGATTGGAGGGAACGACACAGCTTTTCTCCAATACACATCCGGTTCAACAACCACACCAAGGGGTGTAATGGTAAGCCACAACAACCTGCTCCATAACCTTGGCCTTATTGAGAAGTTTTTCGGACAATCAAGTGAAAGTCATGCCGTCATTTGGGTACCTCCGTATCATGATATGGGACTTGTGGGGGGTATTTTGCAACCGCTTTACTCGGGATACCCGGTAACCTTGATCCCGCATATGATGTTTTTACAACAACCCTATCGCTGGTTACAGGCGATCTCTCATTTTCGGGCCACAACCAGTGGGGGGCCTAATTTCGCTTACGATCTATGTATTAGGAAGACCAATCCCGAAAAAATAAAACTACTTGATCTCAGCTGCTGGAAAGTTGCATTCAGCGGTGCTGAACAGGTGTATCACAAAACAATAGATCAGTTTGCAGAATATTTTGCTCCCTGCGGTTTTCGCCGAGAGGCCTTTTTGCCTTGTTACGGGTTGGCCGAGGCAACATTACTGGTTACGGGAGGACCAAAAGGCAGGTCTCCGGCGATCCAATATCTGGTGACTTCAGGACTTGAGCATAATAAGGCAATCATTTCTCCAACCCAGAGTGAAGATACCCGAACGCTGGTAGGTTGCGGGCAAAATATGTTCGATCAAAAGATAAGAACCGTTGATACGGAAACTCTGATGCCATGCCTGGCGGATGAAGTCGGAGAAATCTGGGTAAGTGGACCCAGTGTTGCTAGCGGTTATTGGAACAACTTTTCCGAAACTGAGTTAACTTTTGGTGCACGGTTGTCCAACAGCGAGGCAGGTCCTTTCTTGCGTACCGGGGATCTTGGGTTTATGCATGAAGGGGAGTTATACATTACCGGACGTCTCAAAGACCTGATTATTTCCGACGGAAATAATTACTATCCCAATGACTTAGAAAGAACGGTAGAAAGATCCCATCCCGTCATCCGCCCGGCAGGATGTGCTGCTTTTTCGATCAACAATTCTGCAGGAGAACGCCTCGTCATCATTGCTGAGATTTAGCATAAGCCCGATGTGAATTCAAAAGAATTCATTAAGGCTATCCGCAAAGCTGTGTCTGTGCATCATGAGCTTTCTGTCGGCGATATCAAACTTACCGTAGTTGGTGGCATACCAAGAACCCCCAGTGGTAAAATAAAACACTACCTCTGTAAAATAAACTACATGGCTGGAATCTTCAAAGAAATTACATTATAATGAAATTCGGCGTATTTATCGATCTGCAATTGCCCCGCCCCTGGAATGAAGGGGATGAATCAAAACTTTTTCAGGAAGCCCTGGAGCAGGTAGAGTTAGCTGATCGTCTTGGCATTGACTTTGTCTGGGCACAAGAGCATCATTTTCTTGAAGAGTATTGTCATTCCTCCGCCCCCGAAGTCTTCCTCGCGGCATGTAGTCAAAGGACCAAAAGCATCCGCCTCGCACATGGCATTGTCGCGATGTCTCCTAAATTTAATCATCCGGCTCGAATCGCAGAACGGCTTGCAACACTCGATATAATCAGTGGAGGACGCGTGGAGTGGGGTACCGGCGAGTCGGGTTCGCGCATGGAACTTGAATGGTTTAGTGTTGACTTTGTAGATAAACGTGCCATGTGGGCCGAAGCGGTACAAGAGACCGTAAAAATGATGTGCATGGATCCATATCCTGGTTTCGAGGGAAAATATTTTTCGATGCCGCACAGAAATGTGGTTCCGAAACCTTTGCAGAAACCTCATCCTCCGATTTGGGCGGCTTGTTCGAACCGGGACAGTGTGAAACTGGCTGCCACTCTGGGCATGGGAGCGCTAACATTCGCTTTTGTCAACGCAGAAGAAGCGAAATTTTGGGTTGAAGAGTATTATGAAACTTTCAAAGAGAAGTGCACACCTATTGGGCAATCGGTGAATCCGAATGTGGCTATGCTCACAGGCTTTATGTGTGACAAGGATAATGAAACGGCGATCAGTAGGGGTCAGGAAGGAGCTCAGTTTTTTGCATTCGGATTAGGTCATTATTGGCGCGATGGTACCCACATTCCTGGCCGTACCGATTTGTGGAGTGATTTTAAAAAGAGACCGATATCTGTTATTGAAAAGACGGAACGTGAACGAAAGAAGGCCGGTATGGGTGGGATAGGAAGCCCTAAGCACCTGATCGAAAATTTTTCGAAATTAGAAGAAGCCGGTGTAGACCAATTAATTCTTTTACAACAAAGCGGGAACTATCGTCATGAGGATATTTGTAAGTCACTGGAACTTTTTGCCACTGATGTCCTGCCAATATTTAAAGACAGGGAAGCAAAACGGGAACAACTGAAGTGCGAGGTACTGGCGCCTTTCATTGATAAGGCGCAGCGTCAAATACTGAAACTTGAGCACATGAAAGAGGTACCGCCCATTGAAGCTTATCCTTTGACGTGGAACCAGGCCAGTACGGAAAATCAACAAAGCGTTCCTGACCGGCGCCCGGGTATGACTGCATTCTGGCAGATGCAGGTAGGAGGAAAGCGCTCAAGTAAGTAGCCTTAAAGAAAACGTATGTATTGAGAGCATGGAGTGGAAGGTGATTTCTAAATGATTTGTTCTTAATATCTAAATGACGAGTTGTTGAACACAATAGAAATACAGGATTGGTTAATTACCCACGTCACGGAGCTGTTGCAAATCGCTCCGGATACAATCGATATTCATGATCCCTTAGCGAACTATGGGGTATCTTCACGAGATGCTGTAATTCTTTCAGGCGACCTGGAAGAGTTGCTTGGTCGCCGTCTCTCGCCAACCGTGGTTTATGAGTACCCCAGCATAGAGTTGCTCTCCCGGTATCTGGCTGAGAACACTGAATACAAGACGCCAGCCTTATCCTCAAATTCATTTCCGGGTACTTCAGTTGAACCGATTGCTGTTATTGGCATGGCCTGTCGGTTTCCGGGAGCAAATGATCTCGAATCTTTTTGGCAATTACTCTGCAGGGGTACCGATGCGATCACCGAGGTTCCGGGAGACCGATGGCAAAAGCAGGCGTTCTATCATCCCGATCCCTCAGTTCCAGGTAAAGCGGTTTCATATTGGGGAGGATTTCTTGACAACATTGATCAGTTCGATCCTTTCTTTTTTGGCATTTCGCCAGTTGAAGCTAAATACATGGATCCACAACAACGGTTGTTGTTAGAGTTGTCTTACGAAGCCCTTGATGATGCAGGTCAAATCAAAGAGAATATAGCTGGTACTAAAACAGGAGTATTCATAGGTATTTCATTAAATGAATACAGTCAACTTCAATTTGATGATCCTTCGTTGATTACCAGCCATTCAGGTACGGGAAGCGCTTTATCTATCGCAGCCAATCGCATTTCTTATTTTTTCGATTTTCATGGACCAAGCATGGCAATCGACACTGCATGTTCTTCTTCCCTGGCAGCGATTCATTTGGCTTGTCAAAACATCAGGAGTGGTGAATGCGGAATGGCGCTTGCCGGTGGAGTGAATATAATTCTGTCGCCGGCGCACTCGATCGCTTTTACGAAAGCTGGTGTTTTGGCTCCGGATGGCAGATGTAAAACATTCGACGCCCGTGCTAATGGTTATGTTCGTGGGGAAGGTGGCGGTGTGATTGTTCTTAAGCCGCTTTCAACCGCATTGACTGACGGGGACCCAATCCATGCCTTAATCTTAGGCAGTGCCATGTGGCAAGATGGCCGTACCAATGGATTGATGGCTCTTAATGGTGAAGGACAGGAAGCCATGTTACGGGAAGCATACAAAGCAGCAGGTGTTTTACCAGCTAGCGTTCAATACGTAGAAACCCATGGGACGGGAACCTTATTAGGTGATTCTATGGAAGCTAAAGCCCTTGGTGCAGTAATCGGTGTAGATCGTACGAATGGCCCTTGTGCAATCGGCTCAGTAAAAACCAATATCGGACACCTGGAAGCTGCTGCTGGAATTGCAGGTTTCATTAAAGTTATTCTGAGCCTCAAACATCGAACTATTCCTCCGAGTCTTCATTATCATTCGCCCAATCCGCATATCCCTTTTGATGAGCTTAATCTTCGGGTTAATAACGAGTTGAATTTGTGGCCGTCGGGCCCTGACCCAGCTCTGGCAGGTGTAAGCTCATTTGGTTTTGGTGGAACCAACGTGCACATGGTAGTGCGTGAAGCACGCAACAATAAACAAGATGAAGAAGACAACAAACACATTCATTCAACTGATTCCTACTGCCACCTGCTCCCACTGTCGGCCAACAGCCCTGGAGCACTTCATTCACTCGCCGGTACTTTTCTGAACTTGCTTACCCTTGATACTTCTATTGCACTAATTGATATCTGTTATGCCGCCAGTGTAAGACGTAGCCAGTATGGTTACACCGTTTGGCGGCAATTGGTAGTTCCCGAAATGAATTGTGTACGAACCTTCAGGCTTTTATACGGCAAGAGCATGATCCCGGTCTTTTTTCGGGTAGCGAGGTTACACATCACCAACCAAAGCTTGCATTTGTTTTCTCAGGACAAGGTGGGCAGTGGTATGGCATGAGCCGCGAACTTCTAAACCAAGAGGCTGTTTTTTATAAAGCGATTGAACGAATTGATTATACCATTCATAAACATTTCGGGTGGTCTTTAATGGATGAACTTTACGCAGAACGACCCGTATCACGAATCGACGAAATAGATGTGGTTCAACCAACGATATTTGCCATCCAGGTTGCTCTTGCCGAGCTATGGAAATCATGGGGTATCAAACCTGATGCCGTAGTAGGACACAGTATGGGTGAGGTTGCTGCCGCACATGTGGCCGGTATATTAAATTTGGAAGATGCAGTACAGGTCGTATGCTGTCGCAGTCAGCTCTTAAAGCAATTGCGGGGACATGGCATTATGATGGCGACGGAGCTATCGCCGGATCAAGCCAAAGAGATACTAAAGGAATACGACAATGATAATTCCGTCGCTGTGATCAACAGCCCTACATCAACCATATTATCAGGGAATCCGGAAACAATAAAAAAGGTCATGGATTCCTTAAGGCGGCAAAATCTCTTTTGTAAATTGGTAAACGTTGATGTTGCATCCCATAGCCCACAAATAGATTCTTTGCGTTCTGAATTGTTTAAGGTATTACAGGGATTGCAACCTCAACCTCCGGGCCTGCCCATTTATTCAACGGTGACTGGTACTCGCGGGGATGACCTTAGTTTCAATGCTGACTATTGGATAGACAATCTCAGAAAACCTGTACTATTTTCCGATGCGATCGGGCAATTACTTGATAGTGGGCATTCCGTTTTTATTGAGCTCGGCCCCCACCCTGTTCTTCTTAGTTCCATACAACAATCATTACAGTCCCGTCACCGGGAAGTCAGATTGCTTCCTTCATTACGTCGGGAAGAGCCGGAGCGCCAAGTCCTTCTCGCGGCACTAGGTGCACTTTACACTGAAGGATTTTCAATTAACTGGAACAAACTATATCCAACCGGCGTGAAGCATGTTCATCTCCCTTTGATTCCCTGGCAGCGCCAGCGTTATTGGATGGAAACAAAATCAGCCAAATCGAAAAAGCCATGGCATTGGGATAAGAAAACCCATCGGCTGTTAGGTGACAGAATAAACCTGGCGAATTCGCCTTCATCCTTTGTATGGCAAACAGTCTTCGACGATGAGCTTCAGCATTTCCTGGGAGATCATAGGGTCGAAAACGAGATTGTGTTCCCTGCTGCCGGATATATTGAAATGGCCTTGCAATCTGCTAAAGAAACAAGTTTAAATCATACACATCAGTGCTCTGATTTTATTATCAAAGAGAGCATGATTATACAAAGCGGAAAGCCGAGGTTGATTCAAGTGCAATTATCTCCGGAGGAAGAGGGCAGTTTTGTGTTTAGCGTTTATAGTAGAACTGCCCCGGAAGAACTTTGGGTGCTACATGCCTACAGAATCAGGCAGCCGGTGATTTGGCGGCATTAATTGAGCCTTCACCCGATGTGATTCGTCAAAGGAGCACTTCCCGGTTTACTGCAGAAGAATTTTATCAAACATTACAGTCCCGTGGCCTACATTATGGTCCAAGTTTTCGCGGAATTCAACACATATGGAGCAATGATCGTGAATCATTAGGTTTTATCAGTTTACCTGAGTCATTACAATATGATAGTGATGTTTATCAGATACACCCCGTATTATTAGACGCTTGTCTGCAAGTGTTGGCTGCAGCAATAAATTCTTCTTCCGGACATAATCTTTACATTCCAACCGGATGCAAACGCATCAGATTATTCTCGCGACCTGATCGGCATATATGGAGTCATGTGTCCCTGCAATCTGAACCTGCATCAAATAAAGATGTCATTAATGCTGACATTAGATTAATAGATGAAAACAATCAAATCGTTTCCGAACTCATTGGCTTTCAACTGCAGCGCACCAGTAGACGTATCCGCCGTCTCCTTTCCCGGCAAGATACCTGGTTGTATCATGTACGCTGGCAGACCCGGGAGGAGCCAAAAACTTTGTTGGGTATTCAGGAAAGAAGGCATTGGTTGATTTTTGCAGACGATGAAGGCTTAGCAGAAGAATTGGCGAAACAGCTGGAGGCAGGTGGTGATAGCTGTCAACTGTTGCTGTGCGAAGAAGCGATTAAAAATCTGGATAATGCCGATGAAGGAGCCTTGCTTAAAATAATAGAAAAACACTTACAAGAAACGCATTCACCATTGTACGGCATTATACATTTATGGAGTCTTTCAATACCTAAGCCATCTTCGGACGTTTTAGAATCTACGGATATAATGCAAATGCTCGGCTGTAACAGTGTATTATTAATCGTGCAGGCTTTGGCCAGACGCATGGCCGGAATGCCGCGCTTATGGTTAGTGACAAGAGGCGCTCAATCCGTAAAAGCAGGTGAGCCGATTGCCGTTGAACAATCAGCTTTGTGGGGCTTTGGGAAGGTAATAAGCTTCGAATTCCCCGATTTAAAATGTATCCGCATTGATCTTGATCTTCAGCAGAGCATTGCTGAGACGCTTCCACATCTTATTAAACAGATTTCAATAGATGATCGTGAGGATCAAATCGCATTTCGTGCGGGGGTTCACTTTGTTCTTCGGCTTTTACCATTTACGATTACCGCATCGTTCATCATACCGGTATCATTACAAGCAGATAGTACATATCTGATTACGGGTGGCACGGGAGGATTAGGACTCAAAATTGCTGAATGGATGGCGCAACAGGGAGCCCGGCACCTGGTATTATTAAGTAGGAGTGAACCATCTCCTTTGGCGATAAGTATGGTGGATCAAATGCGGCATGAAGGCATTGAAGTTGTTTATGCCCGGGCAGATGTAAGCGATCCGGCTCAATTAAGAATTGTGTTTGATAACATTGAAAGAAGCATGCCTGTGCTGCGGGGCGTAATCCACGCTGCAGGTGTGTTGGATGATGGCTCTTTGCTCAATATTAATACGGAACGGATGAAAAAGGTGATGGCGCCGAAGGTTGACGGCACATGGAACCTCCATAATATAACATTGCATCTTCACTTAGATTTCTTCGTTCTCTTTTCGTCTGCCGTCTCTGTATTGGGATCTCCGGGCCAGGGGAATTATGCTGCTGCAAGTTCCTACCTTGATGCAATGGCTCATTATCGTCGCAATTTGGGTCTCCCGGCAATTAGTATCAACTGGGGCCCTTGGGCTGAAGTCGGATTGGCTGCGGAGGCGACTGAAAAACTACAGGAGCGAAACGCTTCAAATCAACATCTCATAAAGGTCATAAAAATTGATCAGGGGTTGGAAATTCTTGAACAACTGCTCACAGAGCCAACTCCTCAGATTATCGTATTACCTTTTGATTTGAAGAATCTGCTCGAGCTTTACCGGACAGCAGCAGGCATTCCGTTCTTTGCAGAAGTTGGCGGCAGCGACACCCATGTTACCCGTCTCTACACGCGACCAAACCTGCGTCAGGAGTATGTCGCACCCCGCAATGAAATTGAGCGCAAACTCGCAGAGTTATGGCGGCAGACGCTGCATATAGATCGTGTTGGCGTTCATGACTCCTTTTTTGAACTCGGCGGTGACTCAGTACTCGCTGCACAAATATTATCATTGGCTCAAAAAGCATTTGGAATACGTATCAACCCGCAAGAGGCGTTCAAGGCCTTTACCATGGAACGACTGGCAGAAATGTTAGAGGCTGAAATCCTCAGCAAGATTGAAGGAATGAGTGAGGATGAAGCCCAGCGACAACTTTCGAAAAGAAATTAATATGAGAAAGCAGCATCTCTCACCGGTAAAACGTGCATTGTTAGAAAAATGGCTACAGGGGCAAACAAGCGATGATACAACAAGTATTCCCCGCCGTCCTCTAAATAGTCCGATTCCGCTTTCCTATCCGCAACAGCGCCAGTTGTTTCTTGAATTGCTCGAGCCAGGCACTGCGGTTAATAATCTCTCCATTTTTCTTGAGCTTAAAGGCAAGGTTAATTTAGCCGCATTGGAACAAAGTGCCAATGAGATCATAGCACGTCATGATGTTCTGCGCACACGCTTTGCTTTTGGTCAGGGAATGCCTACTCCCGAAGTTTTGGCTGACTTAATAATCACCCTTTCAATAGTCGACCTGCAGGGAGTCAATATTATGGAACAAGTGACCGAAGCATGCCAGATTGCAGAAAAAGAAGTTTTGCAGCCATTCGATTTGACTCAAGCGCCATTTATACGCCTCAAGCTTTACTTATTAAGCAACGAGAAAAATCTGTTACTCGTTGTGGTTCACCATACTATTGCAGATGGTTGGTCTTTGGGAGTGTTTCTCCAGGAATTGTTAACCTTCTATCAGGCAATCAACATCAGCATGCCCCGCCAACCACCTGAACTGCCCGTCCAATATGCCGACTTCGCGCATTGGCAAATTAATAATACGCTTGGCAAGGCACTGCAATCATCGAAGGCTTATTGGAAAAAGCAATTAGCAGGAGAACTCCCTGTTTTAGAATTACCCACCGATCAACAACGGGGCGCAAGGCAAACTTTTTTGGGAGGAACATATCGTTTCACACTCTCCACGGAATTAATGGAATCCCTCGGAAAGCTAAGCCGGCAGGAAGACGTCACTTTGTTTATGACCTTGCTTACAGCGTTTTACATTCTGCTCCATCGTTATAGTGGACAAGATGATATCTTAGTAGGAACGCCTGTAGCTCATCGCAATCTTCCTGAGCTTGAGCATTTGATCGGTGTTTTTATCAATACACTTGTCCTTCGCACAAGCCTTTCCGGTGATCCGGGTTTTCGTGAATTGCTCAAACGCGTCAGGGACGTCTCCCTTGAGGCCTATGCCCATCAGGATTTACCTTTTGAGCAACTCGTGGAAGAGTTGAAGCCGAAGCGTGATCTCAGCCGTACACCACTTTTCCAGGTGGTTTTTAACCTTCAAAATTCGCCGATGCCTAAACTGGAAATTCCAGGCCTTGAAATGGGATTTCTGGAAATCAATCGCGGTGTATCCCAATTTGATCTGTCATTGATGATGTCTAAGTCGGATGGACAATACCACGGCACAGTGGAATATAATGATTATCTCTTTAAACCAGCGATGGTTACCAGGATGTTCCAATCTTTTGAAATGCTTCTGGAGGATGCTATAGCCCAACCTGATTGCCCAATTTCCAGATTGCCAATAGTCACCAAAGAGGAGTTGCACCATCTCATTTACGAGGTGAACCGGACCCGGATCGATTTTCCGCACGAAAGATGTGTACATCACCTTTTTGAAGCACAAGTCGGACGGAAACCAGACGCAGTCGCGGTTATTCACGATCATACTCCTATAACCTATCTCGAACTTAACCGACGTGCAAATGTGTTAGCAAGGCATTTGCAGGCACTGGGTGTTGGCCCAGGCATTCGAGTCGGCATCCTGATGAAAAATTCTTTAGAAATCATTGAAGCGCTATTAGCTGTACTCAAAGCAGGCGGAACGTATGTGCCCATTCACCCTTCCTTTCCGAAAGAGCGAGTGCTATTTATCCTGAAAGATGCGAATGTGCGGGTATTGCTGACTAATGTTGATCTTGAGCCGCCGGAGCAATATAAAGTACATGTTGTCAATTTGAATGAAGTTAAACTATCGACAAAGAGTGATTGCCCAAATCCCCAGATTAATGTTACCGCTGACGATCTTGCCTATATCATATACACGTCAGGCTCGACCGGACTCCCAAAAGGCGTCATGGTGCATCATTCCGCATTAGTGAACTTCCTTTGGTCAATGCGTATACGACCAGGAATTAATGAGGGTGACATGCTGATATCAGTGACCTCAATCTCATTTAACATTGCGGCCTTGGAATTGTTTCTGCCTTTAATTGCAGGAGCAACTGTAGTAATAGCGAGCGAAGAGATGATTTCCAATCCTTATAGGATCGGTCAGGCGATTAGTTATTATCGCGTGAATATAATGCAGGCAACACCTGCTACCTGGCAATTACTGCTCGATACGGGTTGGGCGGGTGAGCCGGGATTAAAAGCGCTTTGCGGCGGCGAAGTATTGACAAAGACATTGGCTGATCAGCTTTTGGATCGTGTTGGCAGTTTGTGGAACATGTATGGCCCCACCGAGACGACTGTGTGGTCTTCAATTAACCAAATACAGAAAGGAGATACTCCAATTACTATCGGGCAACCTATTGGCAACACCCAGCTTTATATATTGGATTGTCATCTACAACTCTTGCCCATTGGCGTAGTTGGAGAATTGCATATAGGGGGTGAAGGATTAGCGCGGGGTTATCTTAATCATTCCCGTTTGACCAACGAGAAATTTATACCCGATTGTTTCAGTTCCAAAACCGGCGCGCGATTGTATAAGACTGGCGATCAGGCCCGTTATTTACCAGGTTACTCAATCGAGATTTTGGGACGTATGGATGATCAGGTGAAGATTAATGGCCACCGTATTGAATTGGGTGAGATTGCAGCCGTGTTGATGCAACATCCTTTAGTTCATAAAGCCATCGCGATTACCCGTACAGAGACCTCCGGCGACAAACGATTGGTGGCTTATTATGTCCCAAACCCAGACCAATCTCCTAATGTCGTTGAATTACAAGACTTTCTCAGAAAGAAGTTGCCTGCCTATATGATACCCGCTATCTTCATTCACATGCATGGATTACCATTGACCCCTAATGGCAAAATAGATCGTAAATCTTTGCCAGCTCCTGAGGATATTCGTCAGCTACCAGGATATGTTGCGCCGCGAAATAAAGAAGAGCAAATTTTGGCCAGCATCTGGCAAGATGTGCTTGATATAGAACAAGTGGGTATTCATGACAACTTTTTTGATCTTGGGGGAGCTTCTATTCAAAGTATTCAGATAGTGGCAAAAGCCAACATTTCCGGTTTGCGGCTTAGCGTTGAAAACATTTTTGAGTATCAGACCATCGCCGGGTTGGCTGCGCAAATAAACGAGCATTATAATACTAAATCCTGACCTTTTATTTACGACCAATGATTTCAAGAAGTGTTTCCGGCTCTACATACATACTTATTCTCGCTAACTGCTTACTCAAGCGACCCATGATGTGGTGATACAAGATTTCGGATTCTACTCCAAACGCACGGAACGCCTGAATTAGGTGGTGATCTTCGGTTCTATCCCCATAGACAGACTTCATCATCACCTTCAATGCAAAATGGTTTCGAATCCGTTCCCATTTACGACCTTTTCTAAATAGTTCATTGTACATTGCGACGCACAAATCCATATGCCTTCTTTCATCCTGCACGGATATAGTTTTGCAAATATTGCAGAACAAACCATCTGGCATATATTTTTCATCACCAAAAAACTCAAGGTACGCGGCTCCGATTGCTTCGACAATTACAGCCAGGAACAGGCCTGCACCGGGCATATACCGTCCAAGCCACATATAGCGTCGGGCACCCTTTATGAGTTTAGCCGAAATGTATTCCTTAGCCTCTAACTTTTCTACCAGGAAACGCCGAAAGGTAGCTGAATGCTTAGCTTCATCTTTTATAAAAGTTGTCATCGCTTCCTGTATCTCACGGTAGCGCTTGTAATGGATAATGCCCATGGTTAAAGGAGCAATCGCACTTTGCTCCACAACCAGCGCATGGTTGGCAATGTCTTTGAGTCCGCGCAGTTGGCGCTTAAGAACCAGATCCTTTAACCGGGACAAATCCCCGGCATCCTTGGGTAAATTCCCGGACTGTAAAGTCTGCTGAAGCAGCTCCCTTGTTTCTTCCAAATCAATCAACACCTGAGACTCAATTAAATGAAGCTCCTCCCGAATTTTCATTTTGAGTCGGGTAGATTCCATTTGAAATTGTTTCTCTAGTTCTTTATGTTCCCCTTGAACCTGATCTATGCGATTGGTTAGCCGGGAGAACTCGGAGGCCTGTTGTTGTTGTTGATACCCTGTTTCCAGGTGTTTGACCTCTGTTCCTTCCTTGAATAATCCCAGCCGCTGTAGTTCACGTAAGTCCAATAACTCACTATGAAGAATTTCTAACTGATCTTTCAACTTTGAAACAGACAATTGAAGACTCTTCAGTGGTGATTGAATGAATATAGCCTGTTGAATGGTTGTTCTGTCAAACGGAACACATTCCGCAATATCTTTCAAGGCATCTTCCTCCAAGGGAAGTTGCTCTTGCCGGATCTGAACTATTTTGCGCTCCAAAGTCTCTTTTACCATGGGTAACACCAGAAAAGTGATTTTTGAGAAATCCTCCGGATCAAGGTTTTCCAGGTGTTCCTTTAAGTTACCTGGAACGCTCTGAGTCCAATCAAATGCGGTTTCCTTGTTCCAATACTTTTCCTCGCAATCTTTTGTATACTGCGTAAAGTCGTGTGTAGGAGTGATGTAGTAATCCGGTCGTTCTCTATCAACGGTATTGCGAAGAGATGGTTTTCGATGATCTTTCATTTTGGTTGAGAATTACGCAAGAGCAGTTTAACCGCTGTTAAGTTATCAATGAATATACTGCATTCTATAGATTAGCAAGAAACAGAATAAAACTTTCAAAAACTCTTGCGGGTAATAGGTATGGCCACTGAGCCCGTTATTAGCTGTATTATTCATGCTGGTTGATTTATAACAATGGGTAATTCCAATGCCTGATAAAGGGTTCCAATTTTTCGTAAACCGTTTTCCTTTCGTCCGGAGGTAATTTATGGTCTAACGCAACAAAATTTTTTTGCAGTTCTGCAAACGATATCATCTTGTTTTCACAATAACTGAATTCATTAAGGTTGAGTGTTTCATAGGCCATTTTCAGGCTTGCCACGGGATTTTTGATAAAATCTTCATACGCCAATTCAATTAATTGTCCATGCGGTATCTGGTCCTTTTCCGCCAAATAACGATGCATCGTTTTAGAATAGGTATCCAGGATAGTCATATTGATGTCGAGCGACCTGGTTTCTCCTAATGCATAAATATCCTGTGTCACTTTCCAGAAACGTTTATTGGAAGCATAGACGTCGCATGGGTTGCGATGAATAAGAATGAATTTTGCGTTCGGGAAAAGTGAAAGCAAAAGTTTTATTCTTGCTGTATTGGGAGGACTTTTTAGCACTAACTGTTTGTTGTGATTGGCTAAAGAGATTTTCCTGAGTATAAAAACAAATTCCTTTTTCCAGGTTTCAAATTCAGAAGCTGGAATGTTTTCAAACAATACATATTTTTGGAAGTATTCATTCATTCTTTTTGGAAAAAAAAAGCCCCATTGTGCTCCCCCGGGGTTTAAAGATGTTGACATCGTTACATCTTCTTCACCGGGAAACCGGAAAGATAAGGGCACTCTGTGAACAGAATCACGAAGACCAAAAGAACGGCAAATGAATTCCAACACCGGTGCAAGTATTTTTTCACTGCTTAGCATTATTTCAGGTAAAACCATTTGAAAATTTGAATGATATCCAAAGCGGTCGTCCTGTACCAGAAACTGATGCAGGTAAGAAGTGCCACTGCGGTAAAATCCGAGAATAAAAACAGGATGCTTTGTTATGGCATGCTGACTGATTTTTTTATTATGCATTCCCAGTTCTATCCAGCGCAACGGTTCAAACAGTATAGTTTTAATCAACCAGGGTGGTAAATTTTTGATTCCTTTAGGGGTAACCCCCCCGTTTTTAATTAGAACAGAGCATTTAAGACCACTCTTAGGCTGAGACTGCGTTTGCGGCCGGGTTTTGACATCAGCATAGTTTGATGTAAGTATTTATCTATAAATTCCCAATGGGAATCGGTCAGATCACTGCTGTAAGCTTTGTGGATCAGTGTTTAGTTTTTATTGGTTTGCACCTCAAAACTAATAACCGATCCCCTTTTTCTCCTTCCTTATCTGATGTAGGTTTTTATTTTGGCCAACATTCCTACTGTTAAAAAGAAAAGCAAATAGGCAGTTAATCTGCCAAAGGCCTTACAGAGAATGGTTGTATGTCATAAAACTTGCACATCCATATATATCATGCGTATTGTTCTCATTTTCATTTCAAAGTGCAGATCGGATCCTTAAAAATTATAGCCATTCTTTAATACTTCGTCTGAACAAAACAAAATGTACAGTCGCCTGAACCATATCCGTCATTGTGCTTAACTGTACCATAGCATTAGGCAACGAGCTGCCGATAAAAATGAGCCCTGCCCATGATCTTCAACCCTTAGACAACTCGTAACCCAATATTTGAGGATCGGTCAGCGGGGCAGTGCCCATAAAGGTATTGACACACTTGGTATACGTCGTAGTAGCAGTTTGGCTTTTGCCCCGTAGTAGCAATCAGCAAGAGCAGCAACAGAGCACTTAAAAAAGCATTGAATACGGTGTTTCATTCTTTCATAATGGGATAAAATTAATTGATAAGTAGTGGATTTGAATTTGATGTATTAGGATATTTTCATCTAATGATTTTTTAAGAACAATTAATAATCACCCTTATCCGTAATTTAGGTTGATGAAAGTAACAACAGGATAATACCGGCAGCTTTTCTTATCATAACATCTGATAATTCATAGTTTATCGCTTTAACGTTGCAGTTCGCCATTGCCCGTATCTCCCGGTTCGTCGAACAAGTTCGGTTATTTGAAATTATACTTACTCTCTAACAAGGCGTAACGGGCCAATATTTCCAGCATGCCACCCTGCTCCACTAAATTTTGTACGCCCTTTTTTTCGATGAATAAGCCTTGGTCGTTCTTTTCGTTCTTCAAAGCATAATCCAAACCTTTTTTAAAGCCTAAAATGTACTTGGTGTCTTTGTTGTACTTTAACAAATGCTGGTAGCCTCTTAACAATACTGCGTTAAACCAGTAACTGTCTCTGAATTTATCGCCGCCGTAAAAGAATGAAAGAGAACTGTCGGCAATGGCATTTGCTTCCTGCAGGTATTTTTTGTCGCCGGTAATTTCATACAAATACACATTCGATTGTAGCATAGTACCGGTATTATAGGAAAATACCGGCCCGCCGGCTTTCCCGTCTTTTGTTTTAATATTATCGTAGTACAATTTAGACGGTGTTTGCAATTTCTCGTTCGTCCAGTTGTAAATTTTCAGGGCAGTATCTAAGTAATCCTTATTTTTTGTGGCCTGATACATTTGCAGCGCAACCAAAATGCCAGGTCCGTTTGAGCAGGTGTTCTTAGAATTTTTATCGCCTTCTTTCCAGTAAATTCCCCCGCTTAAAACGTTATCGTAACCCGTCATTATAAAATCGTACATCGCCTTCCCGAGTTCCAGATCAGATTTCTGCTTTTTTCGGGCATAGGCGTCTAAAGCGGTAATACCAATCCATTCATTATCATCATAGTAACGCTCTCCCGGTTTTAATTTCATGATGTAGTCAGAATAGCCTGGTTTCGGCGGAGCCGGATCATAATAATTATTTATATTTTTTACTAAGGGCCCCATCAGTTTTGCTTTCGGATCTAATTTTTCGATCTCATTTGCCGCCTGATAAAGCGCACATAACGACCATAAATAGGTATATTCCCGCAGGTAACCGTTTTTATTTTCTCGCTGGGCCGGATCTACAACTACGAAATAATAGCCAGAAGCCTTAGTGTAGAAATTTTTTTCAACAGCCGTTTGTAGTGACTGCATTTCCTTTTTGTAAAAGCCGGTATTTTTAACCTGTGTTTGGGCGAAAACAAAATTTATAAAGCCGGCTAAAAACAGAACAAGAAGTAGGTTTTTTTTATTGGTCATCATAATTTTTTAAAGTTTATAATAGTTTAATCCTTTCGTTTAAATTGGAAGCTTGCCCCCGTGTTATGACAACTTTCCCCGCTCTCACAAGAAACCATTTTATTATGCTGCCTACTATTTCTCTTTTCGTATGGCTGCAACCTCTGAAGCCGTAACGGCATTGGCCTTATTGCCAAAACTGTTACGTACATAGGTTACACATTAGCAATTTGTTTATCCGTTAAAAAGCTGTGCGATGGCAATACATTGCTATATCTTCGCCGTTAATTTTAACCCCGCTCATGCCTTTCAGTATTATATTAATTTACCGGCTTTTACTTCCTAATACAAAGTCGGTTTTTATAAGCGGTGCATTCAGATTCTGAACGCCGTCGCCATCAGCCTGGTGGCACACCATACAATTTTGTTTATAAATAGCAGCACCGGCAGTATAAGAAGCTTTGATGGCAGCTGTAATTTTATACTCGTTTTAAAGATGTTAAGGTTATTATAGAGATTAATGATAATATAAGTAATCCGTTATAGTATGGTTTTTTCATTTTTTTGTATCAGTTATTACGTACAGAATAATAGTTCTTTTAATACATTAGACGCTTATTTAATATTACCAAAATAAACTTTTTCGTATGTATTATCAGGATCGTTAAGTAATTGAATGGTGGTTGACGGTCCCAGATTAGGGGTTGACCATGAGCGCAGCGCCCATACAATTTTTTTATCAGGCGTAACCTCTATAGCCTGTACCGGTTCATTGTTAGGATCAAGCTTTGTACTCCATTGATTAAACCAGTTATTAATAAGTGTATTTCCATTCGGAAGACGCAATGCAATCTGCGGGCTTGTTATGGTATAGCCTGGAATATCAGATAAAGGAAAATCCCACACGACATTACCCTTACGGGTTATTTCTCTCACTATATTCTGATTGCTGGCTACCAACAGATTACCATTTTTTAACGGCACTGCCGACCAAACGCTTGGTACATCAAGAGATGAAAGTTGTTTTCCATTGACCTCATATTCATTGACTTTACCCAGATCCATATGCGCTACTAACAATGTACCTTCCTTTGTTAACCGGGCATGTCTTATTTGCCCGTGCGTACCGCTTTTAAAAGGTAATACAAATTCTTTGACAACCTGATCTATTTTAATGTTCATTACAAATACCTTGGCAGGATTGCCGTTTTGAACAAATACTACATGTTCCTTACCAATGGGCTGAGCGGTATGGGTTTCAAAACCTTCGGGTGCGTTGTATTTCCAAAGTACCTTTTTATTGCGATTAATTAACGTTACACCGTATTGATGTGCAAACAGTACATTTCCGTTGCGCATTAATACTGCGTCGCTGATTTCGCCTTTACCCACTGTATCGATGTACGACCATGTGATCTGTCCGTTACGCACAATGTACATATTGCGCCATTTGGCTTCGCCTGCATAAAAGAAGTCAAACTGGTTGAGGCCTTTTCCGGGTAATACCGCCGGTGCCATGGGTTTATCAGCAGTAGTTGTCTGTGCCATTGCCTGTTTATTGAAGCCGGCGATCAGCACCACCAGGAATAATACCAAGCCCCAAAAGCTTATTGTTTTTGTATGTTTCATTTTGGAGTAATGCTAGAAGAATTATGAGTAAATATATTCTTTTTATTTTCAGGCTCTTTAACAGTTAACTTTTTAAATGACGATTGATGAACATCATCTAAAACAATAGCAGTTCTGAAATAAGCTTTTGTGGCGGAGATTGAAAGACCGTTAACTGAACATTGCGGGCAAAGCGTATTGTTCTTAATGTAAATTAACCAGGGTTTAATGCTCTGATTGCCCCGGAATTTCAGGTATGCCCGGATCGTCTAATACCTGTACTGCTGTGGCATCGCCCATATTTTTCCAATCATGCAGTACCCAAACCACCTTTTTATCGGGAGTGACTTCGATAAGTTGGGGACCTCGCCCGTTTTGGCTGCGTGAAGCGAAAACAGTATTGCCATTTGCTAGTCTGGTACAACTTTGCGGTGCCGAAGTAAACTGAAACTCGGCCGGTAAATCCGTTTTGCAATTAAATTCCCTAACGGTTTTGCCCTTGATATTAACTTCACGGGTAAGCCATTCTTTTTCATTGGTAATTAGCGTATTGCCGTTTTTAAGCCTTAAAGCAGCCCAAGGCGACAGGATATCGTAACTCCAAATTTCTTCAAAGTTTTTATCGTACTCCACCACCCGGTTCATGTTAAGAAGCGAAGTGAGGTAAGTTCCTTGCGCTGTAACGCGAGCTCGCCTGAGCTGCGGATGGATATCATTAGGATTGACCGGTTTAATATAAGGGAGTTCGTGTTCTGCTTCTACTTTCCAGGTTTTGATGTTGACAACTATCAATTTGGGAGGTAGTCCGCTCACCACAAACATCACTTTGTCTAAGCCAATCGGCTGGCAAGAGTGCACTTCGGTATGCGCTGCACCTTTAGCATTAGTACAATCGTAACGCCAAAGCACTTTTTTGTTCGGCGTAATTAAAGCAACATACTGCATGCGGGTAAAGAGTATATTACCATTCGAGAGCATCCATATATCATCGTACTCGGGGCCTTTGCCGGTAGAATAGCTCCATATTGTTTTACCATCCTTAACCAGGAACATTTTATTGCAATTCTCTCCTATATAAAGCATCGGGTGCTGCGCCAAACCTTATCCGGGCAGGTTTGGGGGCATTATGGCATCCGGATAACCACATGGAAGCAAATTCTTCTTCAGGAGCCATAGCGGGTACATTGGCAGCTGTGAAAAGAGGAAGTACATTCATGCATGGTATTGACGTAGCAGATGTTTTTTTAGCTGCCGTTTTATTTTTCTTTTGTGCAAAAAGAATAGTGGAAGTAATTACTAATAATAGAACAAGGAGAAAACTGTTTTTCATAATTTTCATGTTTTATAAGATGATTTATGCAGTACTTAACTATTATTTTTTTAAACACTGCAATAACAAGTATATACCTATTAACTGCGGGATGATCTTTAATTTTGAAATACCAGCACCATTCCCGGTTCTGATTTATCATCTTTGGAAGCAGCAGTCAATCCCACTTTATCAATTACATTTCCTGGTATAGTTATTCTATTTCCCTTGCGGATAACCTGGCGCGTGATATCGGTAGGCGTATTTCCGGCCAGATCCTGGGCTAAAATTTTAGTAAACGGTGTTACCTTATCAACTTGTAAGATAAGGCTATTGTAATGTCCGAATATACCGAAAGGCTTATCATTGCCTGCTACTTTCAATACAACATCAGCGCGAGGTGTCAGGTAGTGGCGATTAATAGTGCGGCCGATACACGCGATAGCAATAGCGCCATTCGGATATCTTGATGCCAGGATGTAGGGCTTTAAGGTTTCTCCTTTTTTTAATACCACTGATGGTTTATCCAATCCACGGGTAATAACGGCAGGTGCTTGCCAGGCGCTTTATACCCTTTAGGGTAGTCTTTCATCCATGTTTCATCGTTTCTAATAACCCAGTAATCGTACAGCAACATGGTATCAATATAAGATAAAGTCTGGTTGATGCCGAAAGGCAGGGCTATCCGATGCCACATTACACAGCGCACCACCTCATCCATCCTGCTTTTTAAATCTCTTCCAACCGGTGGAAAAACATGGTCCTGCTTACCATTAGGTAAATTCCCGTTGAACTGATGCCGCATAATGCCAATAGCAGAACCCGTTTCGGCGGCGATATAAGGCTCATCTTCACAATTAATAATACTTACTGCTTTCCCTTGCGGTAAATGAAAAAGCAGTTTGGCTATGCGATCTATCGTATGCCTAAGGGTTCCTCTTGTATTTTATTCAAGAGCATAGTAGATTAAACTTCGGCTCATTTAATTCTTAACCACTTTATAAACCTGTCCGTTTGTATTTCCCGGGCCAGTATCTGGATTGATTAGTATATAAAGCTCGCCCGAAGGGTCTTCGCCAAAAGCAGTTATTTTTGAATTTGGTAGAATATTTTGTAGCGTAACTTAACGTTCCGCTAATTTGCTCGCCATTCGACTGGCTTTTCTTACTTTGCGGCCCCATTTGTTTGGCTTGCTGGAACTTAGTTCCGATGGCGCTAATGGCATTTAAAAACCCGATACTGCCTACCGGAAAAGGCGGTTCGACTCTATTATCTTTCATGGCGGCTTGCTTCCAGGCCGGGGGACGTAACATTTGCAAGTAAAGATTTTTATCAGGTGTATACAGTAATCGGCAATTCTTTAGTTTCTATAACAACCCAATTACTTCGGCGTGATAACCTGTAAATTCGGGATATTCGAATGTTTCCCCGGTAATAGTGTTATTATAGGCTTTGTGCCAAACCCCGAATGGCTAGCCTTTAAGCCGGTTTTGCAACACCCGGTATGGTCACCGGCCCAGCCATTTCATGCCGGTTATTTTTTCTTCGGGGTAGTTAAACGTAATTACGGCTTAAAATACTGCATTGCATTCCTTTCTTGTATATCAGGATTATACCGAACATTAAAACTTGTTCGCGTTTTTGTTTGACTATAAGCGCAAAGTGAAATGCTTATAATAAATGCAAATCTAAAAAAAATTTTCATTTGAGCTTTTAATAACTGTCATCATATTGATTGCTGTCATCAAAACCAGGCGACTTCCCTTCTTTTTCTGCTTTTGATTGGTTGAGCTATTGCTTCACTAAAATTCTCTCGGACTTTTTCCTTCACGCCAATGTTTTTCTATATCTTCCAATTGCTTGCCTTTTGTTTCCGGTATAAAATAGTAACCCCATACTAATCCTATCAAACAAACCACAGAGTAGCACCAAAACATAGCAGCAATGCCCAGTGAGTTAACAAGCTTTAGAAAAGTAAAAGCAATGATAGCATTGAACCCCCAATGGGCCAGTTACCCTATACTCATTCCAACACTACTTACTTGTAGCGGGAAAACCTCCGAAATAAACAGCCAACCAAGAGGAGCTAAACTAATAGCGATGAGTATGATAAAACATACAATGCTCACTACTCACTACTGCAAAGAAGGGCAGGCTCGCTCCAAGAAAGTCTTAAAATAAAAACACGTTCCTAATAAGGCTAGCGAAGGTGTCATCCCAGAGATACCGATCATATATAATTTCCTGCGACCAACCTTGTCCAATAATAAAACTGAAACAAAACAGGCAACTACATTTACAACGCCGATAATCACAGCGGGCAGGATGGATTCTGTATTGCTTACAATACCAGCCATTTTAAAAATGATAGGAGAATAATAAATGATAGTGTTTACTCCGGAAAACTGTTGAAAGAAGAAAATACCAATGGTAATAATCAGGGCTGGCCTTAACCAGGGTTGAAGAATTTCCTTACTCCAGTGCCCGTATTATTTGCTAAATGCAGATGCTTGGAATTTATAACGCTTTATGCCGGGTAACTCCTTTTAATAAATTCCTTCGCCAATGAGTCACCTATTAAAGGGTAATCAATGACTAAGTGAATGGAATTCTTTAATTTTTAAGTGCCGCTATTTTGACATTTTTGATCCCAGTTTCTTGCGATCTTAACAGGAGTTTTTCGACCTTTAAGTCCGGGCGGAAAGCGATCATAGTGCGTTGACCTGCAATTTCAGTGTCGATCTGTGAACCGCCAAATTTATCTTCATATTTGACAATCATGCGAACGGTAAACGGTTTATCTGTATAAGCCAAATTTTCAATAGCGTAATTACGTGCACTGCTTGGAGAACCTCCCTCACGTAATGATTTCTCTGTGCCTGAGAAATTCTGAAGTTGTCCTTTTCCATATTGTGCTTTTTTTGCTTTTGGGCTAATTTGGACTTCACAGGCTTGGTTTTCACCGTCTGCGCCCAGAAGAAGTGCTCCGAGTTTTTCAGCCAAATCTGTACCCGGTTCTACATCAAATGTTAGCAGGAAAGAGGGAGATCCTGTGGCAAAAGAGGAGGTCTCTTTAATTTCTTTCGCCAATGATCTTTCTTTTTGGGTTGCAGGAATTATTTCCTTCATCCATTTTGTTCCAATTCTACCGTCAGGAGATTGGACCATTTCATGAATAGTCAATGTGCCGCCCCAGCCCGCCATGGGAATCCAGCCGGCCAATAAGAAACGGCCGTCTTTTATTTCTGTCACGGCAGGAACGTTCATTCCATTGTAAAAGTCTAACCCTGCTTTAACGCCATCTACAAATTTATCTTCTGTTGCATTTGCTGGTTTTGACCAAAAGCCAGTGAAACCACCGATAACGTAATCATAATTTCCCCAGCGGAAGAAGAATGTGCAGTCGCCTCCAGGAGGGAAATTCGGATTAATGGATCGCCAACCTCCATCGATGGATTTCGACTCCCAGGTTCCTTTCGCTCCATAGTTCGCTAACATACGTAAGCGTCCTTCGGGGTCGTTATAAACACTTGGATTTTCACAAGGATGGAATAAGATTTTTGTTTTCTGGAAATTACTGATACCATCTTCACTGATAGAATAAGTGGATCCGGCTGCATAGCCAGGAATAGTGTCATAGCGGAAGGAGCCTGTAACGCCGTGTTTGTTGTAGTAATCCCATTGTAAGGGTAACGTGGTTTGTTCCTTAGGATAGATTCGTGTAGTGTGCAGGCCGTAACTAAGACAAAGTTTATTGTTAAAGATAAAAGGTGTACCGGTTCCGAATGTTTCCCATTGTTCCTCTATAGGAGTCGCAGCATCGTGTTCGGTCCATGTTTTAAAGTCAGTTGTTGAGAGGTGCTCAAAGTAATGCGCTCCTTTTCCAAATTTGCTGCCATGACCCCGGCGATCAAATAAATAAAATATATGATAACGTCCCTGATGATAGAAAGTAGCAACGTCACCCACCCAAGTGTTATGACCCGGAGGCGTCCAATACTGAATCTCAGGTGAAATACGAGGCTTCTTCAATGCCACTTTTTGTGGCTCAATTCCCGGAAAGAAGATTTCGGCCTTAGAAACAAGTGAAGGATCTATTTCCCAAGTGCTTTGTTCTCCCCATTTCGGGTAGCCTAAGGCGAAGTCGTTGTCAAGAAGCTCGTTGTCAACATATAAGGTCCATCGAACACCGGAGAAATGAAGCACGACCTCATGTTCCCCTTCGGGTTTTTTCAACATCGCTAAGGGAATACCTATCTGCATGTCACGTGGGCCTTTAGGTTCTGTAGGGGGATGAAGCCGAAAAGCGGCTTCTAGTACTGGAATAGAACCATCAGACATTGGATAAGCGGGATAGTTTTGATATTTTCGATCCTTCGCATTATGTTGAAAAGTCTTCACATTCAGTACACCTGGAATGTGAAGAAGATTCATGCTGGAGTTTTCCGCTTTTAGATTGACCCGCATTTTGATTGTAAAACTGCTGCTGTCAAACGGCGCCGTAAAAGTTGCATTCGTTTTATTCGGCGAAAGAACACTCAGTGCTGACCCTTCCGAAAATTGCCAGGGAGAGGAGCGTAACACAAGTTGAACAGCCGGTCGTTTTACGGCGCACCCAGGTAAGAGCAGGATGCCGATGATCATCAATATTACCAAGGAGGAATTGACTAATTTCTTTTTCATTGATTTATTATTAAAGTGTAACAATTAGTATCGTGTAACACTAAAAACATTGTTAGTGGTAAAGAAAGTATGATGGATAAAAATTGGCAGTGAAGAGTTTAAAGAGATGAGATGTGCGAAATTCTCTTCAAGCTGAACTGTCCTCACTTCCAGAGCAGCAAGGTAGTAAAAAACGGAAAGAAAAAGAATACTCGTACACATGATAGCCAAGGGATGCAGTATAACAAATGCTAATGCTATGCAGTATATTTTGAACAGGTATATTTGCACCTGAAGCAGAGGATACATAATGTTTTAATAACAACTTCTGTACGGTGCCACGAGGTGTTGTATAAAATAACATAACATCATTTTTGAAGTTTTATTGATGTTGATTGTTATCTCTTTTCAGCAATACATCACATGGTTTGATAATGCCAATAATAAGTTCGGTGGAAAGATGCAGGTATCTGGCAGTAGTTTGAAGGTTGGTATGTCCTAATGTATAGTAACTTACCGGATGGCTTGTCATCACCTGCATATTTTGTTATGCCAATGGCAAAATGGTTATAAGAAAAGTTTTTATTATTTCTCGTTGTAATTCTTTTTAAATCTATATCGATTTCTGCATGAAGTCAATTCTGCATCTTCTTACTGCATTCGCAAAACCTTCACAGGTAAATTTATCATCTTGTTTCGCATGTGAAAGAATGATAATGGAACATCGTCTTCTAATCAGGTAGCGGGTTGATCTCCAGCATTGCCCGCTTCACCTTCAGATTGATCTGAAAAACTTAAATAAAAAAACCTCTCGTTTTTACTACATTACCGTTATTTTTGTGTTATAGCTGCTTTAAAAGCTCCTTCATTGTTGTACCAACCATAGCCGTCCATTGTTCCTAAGAATAAGCGGGTAGCACCTTGTGGAATATATAATTTTTGCTGAGTTCCTCCACTTGTTTTTCCGTCCCCAATGAAGAACACCTGCTTTAATTTAGGATGAAACTCTAAGTAATCTCTTGTTGCTTGACTGGTAAAATCCAATTCATCAGGAGGAACCTTTCCTGTCGGAATATCATTATCCAAGAAAACTCCTATTAAGCTGTTACAAGGAGCAATTACATTAGACTTTCCATGCTCAGCACCAACTGAGTGAGAACAAACGTCACTTCCTTCAGGGCCTACTAAAGGCAGACCTGAAGCATAATTAACAGAGCCTGTTACATTAGAAGCTTCTATCCACCCGCCAGATAGTAGTGCAATTGGAACTAATACAGGAGATTGAGCAGGAGCTATATCAACAGCACCACTTGCAGTAGTGCCATTCGGCATTCCTGCTAAGTATGGATTTGATGTGCCAGGTACATTCACATTTACACTATTAGTTTTAGGTGGAATTGGATCAAGTTTACCGCAAGAAGCGAGTAATGCTGTAGTAAGTAGTAAGCAAATGATTTTCTTCATAATTTATGGTTTTAGTATTAAGGATACAAGTTTATAAACAATAAATACTGTTTTTTAACAGCACATAGTAAGTCCAGTGGATTTAATTATAGGCGTGTTATCATAGGAATAGGATTCAAAAACCAAAGAATAGTAAGTAAATAGCAATTTATTGAGCTATACCTGACAATGAAATGCCTTAAGTGAATATACACTATTTAGCTAATGTTACAAATACTACAGAAGTTTTTCAAATCACTAGCGTTTTGATTTTAAAAGATAAAATTCTTCGAAAACCTTATGTAACAACCCCTTCTAAACTGAACCATTTTCGTAAAACAGTCTAACTGCTTTGTACTTTTTAATTATCAAATAAAGTCTTCCAGCGCAAAGACCCTCTCATATCCTGATCAAACAACGATATCATCCTTGGATGATTCCTTAGCTTTAGAATCTTAATGCTCATTTCTTCCAATGAAAATAGGACACCATTGCAATAGTAGGTTTCCTTACCATATTTACGGTTATACATGTGACGCTTGTGATCCCACCACATATGACACCCCTGGCAAAAGGCAGCCAGGTTTTGAAACCGGTTGTTAGTACGGTCATGATTTAGATGTACGGTGGCAAGGGATACCCTGTAACCACTTGAGTAGTGAGGTTTTCCATGTTCACAACTGCAACGCTCACATTTGCCTTCAGCACGCTTAAAACGGATCAGGCGAGTGATCACGGGCCACTTAGGATGATACAAAGCATAATTAATAGCCATGATGATGAACAGATTATTTTTTATTGATAGGCAGTTCTTCCATGTGAATGTAGTTGTAAAGCGTCCTCCGGCTTACGCCTACTTTCTTACAGATAAAGTCAATGCCAAGTGATCGATCTTCATACAGCTTTTTGGCATATTGAGCTTTAAGCTGCGCTTCCAGGCTTAATCCTTTGGGCCTCCCTCCTTTTCTGCCTCTTGCCCTTGCTGCACTAAGACCGGCATGGGTGCGTTCGCGGATAATGTCACGCTCGAACTCGGCTAAAGATGCAAAGAGGTTAAAAATAAAGCGGCCCTGAGCGGTCTGGGTGTTGATGTTGTCTTGCAGGGAAACAAACTTCACTTTCTTTTCTTCAAAGCTTTTAACCAGGTCTATCAGGTGGCGGAGGCTGCGGCCTAACCGGTCAAGTTTCCAAACTACAACGCTATCTCCCTTTTTGAGTAAGCCGGTCATCTTTTCAAGTTCCGGGCGTTCTTTGGCAGCTGAGATTTTTTCCTTAAATATCTTGTTGCATCCCGCGTTCTTCAGGGCATCGAGCTGCAGGTTGAGTTTCTGGTCTTCAGTGCTTACCCTGGCATAACCGTATATCATAGAGCTGCTCTCCTATCTTTCATACCCATAAATATACTTAATTATACTTGTAATGAGTACTTTATACGCAGATTTATTTTACAGATAAGTATACGGTA
>JAABUS010002015.1_pt1 | contig 40628 bp, 51 predicted proteins | sample 5560161 | NCBI WGS metagenome assembly JAABUS01 (sample SAMN10711885, study PRJNA513376) | rock metagenome | isolation source: Antarctica rocks | place: Antarctica: Victoria Land, Trio Nunatak nord | collected 2016-01-04
CTGCTTGGTGGGTCGAGAATGGAGGTAGCGGTCTGTGGATCAGGCGCGGCAGCGGCGGCTGCTAGAGCGCGCTGAGCGGCGGGTCGACGTCGAGCTGGTTGCAGATGGTGCGTACGACGCCGGGACCCAGCTCGCGGTGGCGAGGCATCGGGGCGAGCCGGTCGCCGCGGCCCCAGATGGTGTGGTTGCCGCCCTCACGGATGGGTTCGCAGTCCCGGTCGCGCAGGTGGCGTTCGAGGTCGCGGCGCTTCACGCCGGGGTGGCGAGAACGAGATCCAACGGCTCGGTGGTGGCCCCGGGCGGCAGCGCTTCGGGACGAGGCGCCCCGGTCTGCGCCCAGGCGAGCAGCATCTCGCGCAGCGCGTCGCGGACCATGTCGCGTGCCTCATCGCGGTCGCGGCCCTGGCTGAAGACGCCGGGCAGCTCGGGGATGCTGGCCATGATCCAACCGGCGCCGGCGTCCTCGTAGACCACGGTGAGCCGCAGCGTGTCGGTCACGCTCTCCACGGTAGGGCTCAGAGCAGTCGGCGACGACGGCGACGTCCGCGGTGGCGGGCGTCGTCGGCTCGGTCGACGAGCTCGACGACCCGCTCGTCTCCGAGATCGAGAAGATGGCTGAGGGCAGCGGCGACCGTGAGCCCGAGGGGCACGCCGAGGGCCCCCGCCCGCTCGCCGAGCTCGTCGAGCAGCGCCGCGGGTAGGCGGAAGCTCGCCACGCGTTCGTCGCCGCTCCATTCCCGCCACGGCTCCTGCCCGGTCTGGGTGGTCGTCGGCGTGGCCGACGACCGGGCGGGGCGAGCGGGCGCGGCGGCCTTGACGGGAACGACGGGCCGGGCCTCGGGCTCGTGGTGAGCGACGAGGGGGTCGTCGATGGTCAGCGTGGGACGGTTCACGCCGGGATCTCCTGCTCGAGCACGGCGACGATGAGCTGCTCGTATGCGATGGCTGGACCGCTGTCCGGAGCGAGAAGGCTGAGCGGGACGCGATGCGCGGCGGCGTGCGCGATCGCGGCCCGGGCGGGCACGCGGCAGCGGATGGGCACGTCGAGCTGATCTACGGCGTTCTCGATCACCGCGGTCATGATCCGCTCGGGGCGCCACTTGGTCAGAAGGGCGACGAGCCTCGGCTGGTTGCCCCGTAGCCGCTCGAGCTTTGCGAGCGTGCCCCGCAGCTCGGCGAGGCCTTGCGCGGAGCCCTCGTCCTCGGCGCTCACCGGCGCGATCACCACGTCGGCGGCCATCAGGGCGTTGACCGTTAGCAGCCCGAGATTGGGGGGCGTGTCGATCACCACCGCGTCATAGGTGCCCTGTAGGGGCGCGAGCGCTTCTGCCAGGAACGCCTCGCGCCCCATCTCTCCCACGAGTGCGAGCTCGACTCCCGCAAGCTCGCGGGCGGCTGGTAGCAGGTCGAGGTCATGCACCTCGCCGAGGACGACGTCGACTGCTGGGACGCGGCCCGAGAGCACGTCGACGACGGTCAGCGGCAGATCGCGAGTGTCCACCCCGAGCTGGCGCGTCAGCGCGAACTGAGGGTCGACGTCCACGGCGAGTACTCGTTGGCCCCTAGCGGCGAGCAGGACCGCGACGTTCGCCGCGGTTGTCGTCTTGCCCACCCCCCCCTTCTGCTGCGCTATGGCGATGACCATGTCGCTCCTGTTCGTCGGACCTTGCAAGCTTCCTGCTCGGCGTGCTGGAAATACGACATGTAATACGACCAGTAGGACGTCCTGAAAGCTGTCGCGTCGCCGTTCACGTAGCGGTCAAAGAAAGTCGACCCGTCGTCGAGCGGGAGGGAGGCGGCGGGACGAGATCTCACGACGTTTCGCTGGGCGCCGGTGGCATGGCGCTCGACGTCGACCCCCCTCAACGCGCCGGCGCTCGGCCTCCACCGCGGCGGGGAGGACACGCAGGGCAACGAGCTCGCAGTCACAAGCAGGCAACACCGCGGCGGGCCGCGATCGTGTAGGGTCGTTCCTGCCGCTTGCCTTTCATGCGGATCAGCGAGAGCGGACCTTCGATCTTCTCGCATCAGACTTGAGGAGAGCGCGATGCTCCCGAAGACAGCTGGCCGGCCACTCTGGTTCCCATGGCGCGGCGCGTTCAGCCGTGCCGGGCTGCTGGCCGCTGGCTGTGTGGTGGCGTTGGCGTTGCTCGCCGGCGACGCGTTCGCGGGCCAGACGCCGGTCCAGCTTGGAACAGCCGACGGCTTCGCGGTGCTGGGAGGCCAGACGGTGACCAACGCCGGCTTCTCGACGCTCAATGGTGACCTGGGGGTGAGCCCGGGCTCGTCGCTGACTGGCTTTCCGCCCGGCATCGTGAACGGCACGCAGCACTCGGCCGACCCTGTCGCAGCCCGCGCGCAGGCCGACCTGACGGCCGCGTACAACGATGCCGCCGGGCGCCAGCCGCCGCAGGCGCTGCCGGCCGACGTCGGCGGCGAGACGCTCGCGCCGGGCGTGTACAAGACCGGGGCCACGCCCGCGCTCGGGGTGACCGGCACGCTCACGCTCGACGGCCAGGGCGACCCCAACGCCGTGTTCGTGATCCAGGTCGGCTCGGCGCTGACCACCGCGGTCAACAGCCACGTGAACCTGATCGGCGGCGCGCAGCCCGGCAACGTGTTCTGGCAGATCGGGAGCTCGGCGACGCTCGGAACGTCCTCTGTCTTTGCCGGCACGATCCTCGCCCTGACGTCGATCTCGATGAACGACGGCGTCACCCTGAACGGGCGCGCGCTTGCCCGCAACGGCGCGGTCACCCTGATCAGGGACACGATCAACGTCCCGCACAGGGACACGATCAACGTCCCGCACCGCGCGAAGCCACCGCGGCGTAAGCTGATCTCCTGGTCAATCGGCCAGTACTACCAGGCCCCCCGCGCGAGGTTCCTGGGCGCGCTCGAGACGCGACCGGCGGCCCGCGCACTCGGCAACACCCTCTCAAAGCTCGGATACGAGAACCACACGCGGCTCGAAGGCCGGGAGCCGCACGCGATCTTGCACGACGCCCCCGCCGCGTCCGTTATCGCGATCTTCAACCATGCGGCTGCCGGTGTCATGCTGACGCGCGGACGCGGCACGAACCTCTGCAAGACCGAAGGGCTCGTGGCAAGCGGCAAGTTCACCTTCGCGTGCACTCAGAACCGGTATCCGGGTTTGGGGTTTCTGTCCCCGTCGGCCCTCGCCCAGACCCGCCTAATGATCTTCGGCGGCTGCCACACAGCCGAGACCCACCCCAAATTCGGGAACCTCATGCGGACCGCTAAGAAGCTCGGCGTCCGCTCGGTGATCGGGTTCCGCGGGCTGATCTACTACCCAACGAGGCCAGGGCCCCGCGCCAACGGCGGCGGCAACTACTTCTGGGCGAGATTCGCCACTCACAGCGGCCGAGGCTCGACGATCGGCACGGCCCTGAGACTCGCGAGTCGCGACCTGCTGCAACTAAGCGGCCGCACCGACGGCTACAACAACTCGTTCATCGACGGCGCCTCACCACGCCCGGCCAACCTGCGGCTGAAGCTCACAGAAGCCAACGCCGCAAGCGCCGCCGACGCCCGGACGCTGTTGCGCAGCCGCGACGGCGACGTGCTCGCCTTCAGCGCCCCTGCCTCCACGAAAGGACCGCGACGCGTGGCCGTCGCCGGCGCCCGATCGGTAGCCACGCGCTTCCTGGCGCGCAAGGCGCCGCGCATCGCTGGCGCAGGCCTGACCGTCGTCTCTGAGAGTCGCGCCACCCACCGGCCCGGGGAGACGCTTGCACGCTTCACCTACCGTTCCCGGGTCGCCGGAATCCCCGGGCCCGCGGTCGCGGAAGTCGAAGTCGACCTGCGCAGCGGCAAGGTCGTCAGCGAGGCCGCAGCGCAACGGACCCCGGCCAGCACCCGCTTTGCCCTCGGGCGCCGAGGCGCCCTAGCGGCCGCCCGCCGCGCAACGCTCAACAAGCGGGCATCCGTCGTGTCCGCCAGGAAAGACGTGTGGCGTTACCCTCGCTGGACGGTCAAGCTGAAAGCACCCAGCGGCGCGAGCACCGTGGTGGAAATCAACGCGCGCAACGCGCACGTGGTGAGCGTCAACAGCGCAGACCCATCATCGTAGAAAGAGAACCATGAACTCTGATCTCGATCACCGCCATCGTCGACCCCGGACCGCGCGAGCCATGGTCGCGGCTCTCTGCGCCGTAGGACTCATACTGATCCTGTCGGCGGCCCCCTCGACTGGCCTTGCCATATCACCCGCCCCTGAGCGGGGCCCAGCGGACGCCGGTCCGCTACCGGAGCCCGTCCCCCAGCCCGGCAGCGGCGGCGCGCGCCAGCCGCCCTGCAGATCCACGGCCTGTCGGAAGCGAATCGAGCAGTTCTGCAAGAAAGTCGGCGGCTGCGGCAAGTTCAGCGAGCGGTTCCGGAAGGAAGGGCGTGGCGGCGCGAGGAAGTTCAAAGAGAAAAATCTGCCTCCCAAGGACAAGTCCGGAAACAGGTCGGGCTGGGAGCTGCATCACATCGTCCCGGTGCTTAAGAAGGGGATCTCCGATTTTGCGCAGTCGGTCCTCAATCGGGCGGGCGTTGACGCGAACGTCAAGGACAATCTGCTCTACCTACGCGCAAGTGCCCGCCAGCTAGGCAAGCCGGGTTATGACAACCTCTCGCCCGAGTTGCAGGCCCGTTTTGCGCATGCCGACGCGCTCACCAACTACTACTACCAGACTGTCAACGAGCGCTTCGTCGCGTTGATTCGGCGGGTTGGCGACAAGCCCACCAAGAACGAGGTGCAGGCTGTCTTGCGCGAGATCAAGGCGGACCTGGAGGACGTACAGGAGCGCGGCCGAAAGTACATCGAGCCTCGCCTTACTCCCCGTTTCAGCGCCCTTTCGAGGCCATAGTCTTCTTGGCGTGAAACGCCACACTGCGGGCGATGAGCGGCTCGACTGACCCTGGTCACCCCACCACTGGGGGGGTGCTGGAGGAGTGGCGCGGTCTGCTGTTGCGATATGACGACGACGCGCAGCCCTATCCGCGATTGCGGGCCGAGGCCGAGGCTGCTGTGGCACGCTGGGAGTGGGCGGCAGCTGGTTCTGAGCTGCATCGAATCGAGCCGTTCGTGCGCGAGCGCGAAACGCTTCCTGAGCCGAAGCTGCTGCGCGAGGCGCCACGACCCCCGGCGAATGTCGAGCTGTACGGCTACGACCAGCACGAGCGGATCGTGCTGGTGCGCGAGTTCGACGACTCGGGAGATGTAGTGGAGGAGGAGTTCCTACGTCATGCGCCGGGCGAGATCACCTCGATCGGCTTCTTCATCTCGCGTCACGAGCCACGCCTCGGCCTGATCTGCCGTTGGCGGCTGCGCGACGGCCAGGTGCGAGAGCTCACCAAGGCGTTCGGCTCGGGGATCGAAGGCGAAGGGCGGGAGGCGTGGGTGAGCGTGGCCCGCTACCTCTACTCGGGCGAGCGCGTCGAGCAGGTGGAGGAGGAGGAGTTCTCAGACCTGTGGAGTGGACGACGGACAGACGCGTTGATCACTCCGACCTACGCGCCCGACGGGCGGTTGCTGGAGCTTTACGTGCGCAACCCGCTCTCGCAGCTCGGCTCTGTGCTTTACCGTGCGTTGCCCGAGGATCTCCCGGACCTGGCTGCGCAGCGGGCAATGCTCACCCGCAAGCTGACCAAGGTGATCGCCGAGGCGCTCATCGCGAGCCACCCGCCCGGGCCCCTGTACGGGATCGTGCTCAGCTATGGCAGCCTGCTCGGGTCGGACTGGCTCCCGGGCGTATCACCCATATCACCCCTGTTCGAAGCTCGCCGCCGCTACCTACTGGAAGCGGTCCAGCCGACCGGCAAGCTTCGCCAGAACACCTTCCCGCCGGAATCAGAGTTCGAGTACTACGTGGACCGCGCCGTGTCCGACATCCTGTGGGATCCCTGGACCAACCCCGAACCCCATGAGTACCTGCCCGAAGGAGTCGACCCCGCGCCGTATGACCCGCGCGTGATCGACGACGCCACAAGCTTCGAAGATCCCGAGCTCCAGCGCGCATGCGAGCAGTATTCACAGACGGCGGCGCTCGTCGACCGCGACGCCGGCGAGCGCGCGATCACCGCCCTGCTCCGCGACCTTGCCGCCGACCTCACCAAGCTCGCCTGGACCGGGCGACTCGACGTCACAGAAGACTTCGTCGTCATCGCCTGTCCGTACGACCCGGCGCCGGACGAGCTGCAAGCCACGCTCAAGCACAGCCTCCTTCCCGAGCGCTACGCCGAGTTCGCCGCACGCGGCTGGATCCCGTCCGACGAGGAGACCTGACGAGCTCTATCCGAGCGGCAGCTCATCCCGCGCAGCGCGCGTCGCGGAGGCGGTACGCGGCGCAGCGCTCATGGGGCGCCGGCAGGTGACGGCCGAGAGCGGGCGGCGGGGGCAAACCCGTACGCCGGCGAGCGGAAGATCCAGGTCAACCCGCGACTGTTTCCCAGCCTGTGGGCCCAATGAAGCCCGGTTCGAAGCCGCGTCGGGTGGCCCACCCGGGCCCGTGAGCTCCCGGGTCGACCGGAGGGTCTGATTGTGGGCGATCCGCCCCGGGAGCTGGCCGAGTGGCGCGAGCTGGTGCGCGACTACGACGTCCCCGGGTCCTACACCCGGCTCCGCGACGGCGCCGAGGCGGCGACGACGCGCCGGGTGTGGGCCAAGGAGGGCTCGCAGCTCCATCGCGTTGAGCCCTTCGCCCGCGAGTTCGAGGAGCTGCCACCCGTCGAGGTCCTTCGCGCCCCGCCGCGTCGACGGGCGCGGACCGAGCTCTACGGCCTCGACGCCCGGGGTCGTATCGTCTCGGTCTCGCTCTACGACGACGACGGCGATCTGTGGGCGGAGACCTTCCTCCTCCACGGGACGGGCGAGGTCACGGCGGTCGACTTCTCCAGCTCGGACCCGCCGCGGCGCCAGACGATCCGCCGCTGGCGACCGGCCGAGGGACGCGTCGAGGAGCTCGTCCAGGCGACCGGCCGGGGCCGGGAGGGGGATGACTCGAGGCTCATCGTGGGCCGGTACCGGTATGTGGGCGACCGGGTCGTCGAGATCCACGAGACGGATACCGAGGTGTGGAGCGGGCTGGTCACCGATCAGCTCATCACGCCGAGCTACGCCCCGGACGGAGAGCTCCTCCGGCTCGACATGCGCTACCTCACGGAGCACGACCCGGAGCACGACCCGGAGCACGACCCGCCGTGTAAGGAGGACGTCACCGTCTACGAGGCGCCCACGAGACCGTCCGGCGACCCCGACTGGCAGCGGGCGGAGCTCGCCGACACCGTCGCCGAGGCCGTCGCCGCCGCCGTGACCGGGCAGGGCCCTCCCGACGTGTTGTACGGGCTCGCCCTCCAGTTCTCTCTGGGAGAGCTTCACGCCGAGGTCTCCGCGCTCTTTGCGCACAGCCGCGACCGCCTGCTCGCCGAGCCCGAGTTCGAGCCGGTCGCCCTGTGGGACCCGTCCTGGGTCGACGCCGAGCACCTGCCGCGCGGCGTCGCCGCCGAGTGGCCCGACCGCGCGGTGCCGGTGCCCGCGCTCGAGGAGCCGGCGGCGGTGGGCGCCTTCGCCGACTACCGCCGCCGGGCGGCCGCGATCGACCGCGACGACGGGGTGGCCGCCATCGAGCGCCTGTGGGGGGACATCGCCGCACGGCTGACCCGGCGCGACTGGGGCGGCGCGCTCGAGGTCACCGCCGACTTCGTGGCCCTCGCCTACCCACCCGATCCGGGCGAGGAGGACATCCGCACCGCCCTCGCCCGGGCCCTGCCCCCGGACCGGCTCGCCGAGTTCGAGACCGCCGGCTGGATCCCCGAGGTTGTCCCGTAGTCCGTAGAAGTTGAGGTGGCGGTCCTCCCGCCTCGTCCGCTCGCGTTGCGAGCGTGACAGGCGCCAACCGAGTCCGCGAGGACAGGAGGACCGCATGGGACCACGACGCCGACGAGCAGGTCGGCGGGCAGGGCCACGTTGAGGAGGTGCTGCCGGCGCGCGTGCAGGAGGCGCTCGGCGAGTCGGCCCGGCAAGAGTCATCCTGTGGTCAAGGTGCGGTCTGCAAGGCGTCAGCGGCTTCGGTTGATTGGTTCGGTGGCTTGGACGCTGGTCTCGGGGCTGCTGGCGCTGATCGCCGGTACCGGGCTGGTTTCCAGCATCGCGAACTCCGGCTATGACGATCAGCAGAACCGGGTGCCAGCGCTGCTGATTGCGCTGGCCGCGGCCGCATTTCTGGTCGCCCTGGCCGCTCTGCGCGTGGCGGTCAAGGGACTGCGCCGCCCCGACAAACAGCCATCGAACATCGCCGCGGCGCTCCTGGTGGCGCTCACACTCGTGCTGATCTTCCTGCTAACCATCGTCTCCATCGCCTCGGGGCCCCTGTAGACCGTCGCGCCTGCGCCCGCCGGAGGTCTGCGTCCCGGTGTTCTGGACTGCGACCTTGAGCTTGAACTTGGGGGCGCACCACATCACGACTCGTAGCCGAACGCCTCCGAGGCCCATCGAGTTCTAGGAGTCCGGCTTGTAGAGCCGTCGGGCGGCGTCGATCGCCCGGTCCCAGGTTCCGTAGCAGCGGACGACGGCGCCGCGGGTCGGGAGCTCGGGGTCGGGGGCGCCAACTAGCTGCGCTGCGTGGACGCTGACGGACCGCCATTCGACGTATTCGCTGGGGGTTGGCCACTCGGAGAACGACTGGTAGAACCGTCCGACGGCGGCGGCTACCTATACGGGCGGCCACGCATGTGGTGGCCGTGGTGCGCTTCGACCGGACGGCGCTCCTCCGCTCCGGCTGGTCGAGCGGCGCAGCATGACCGTCGCCGATGCCTGAGCGGCCAGGGAGAGAAGGTCGAAGCGGCGGGTGAGATCGCCAGCGGGCGCGGGTGAGCAGACCGACGGCGGCCGGGGAGGATGGGTGTAGGTCGCTGGGGCTGGTGTGGCGGAGGGGGCTCGAGGTGGCCCGCGGCGTGCCGGGACGGGCTGCGTCATGCGGCGGCGAGGTCGGCGGTCGTGTCGGCGGGTGCTGGTGCGGCGGGGGTGATGGTGTTCTCGATGCGGCGGGCGATGTCGTCGATCGTTTGCGCGTAGGTGCGGATGGCGTCGAGGGCGCCGTCTTCGCCCCACCCGGCGATGTAGGGGATGGACTCGCCGGAGATGTCGAGGCCCGTGGATCCGAGGACGACGTAGGTGACGGAGTCGACGAGGACCTCGGCCTGGTGGCGGCCGTACTGGCTGTAGGTGACGCCCATGGCGTGCGCGAGCTCGTGGACGAGGGTGCGGACTTCGCGGTTGGCGGGGCCGGTGGCGATGACGATCTCCCTGGTCTGCGCGCTGCACCATCCTGCGGTTGCGTCGGGTCCGAGGTCGCGGTGCTCGACGGTGTAGCCGAGGTCGTGCGCGAGGCGGTGTAGCGGGGCGATGAGGTCGCGGTGGCTGTCTCCTTCGATCGGCTCCGACGGCGGGGTGAGCGCGATCGGGTCGAGGCCGGGCAGCGGCTCGGTCTGCGCGACGTCGAACACGGGCACCGCCCGGAAGAGCACCCTGGTCTCTTCGGTCTTCTCGTTGTTGGCGTCGCGGTCGGTGATGGGGATGGGGGCGAGGATGCGGATGGCCTTCTCGCCGCGGCGCACGCACCGGTTGAGGGTGAGCCATGCGCGGAACCCGGCGACGTAGGTCGGGGTGAGTCCGCGTGCCGCGGAGTCGTGGGCGATGAGGTACTGGTTGCGGATGCTGTAGCGCGCGAGGCCGTTGGTCGCGCGGACGCGCATCCAGCGCTGCCATCCGTCGGTGCAGAGCAGGTCGCGGGCGGCGTGCTCGAGGCGGTCGCGGTCGGCCTGGCGGCGCTGCTCGCGTTCGGTGTCGGTGAGTCGGGTACGGGCCATGGTGGGCCTGCCTTGCGGTGGGGGTTCCGCCCGGTGCGGGGCCGTGGCCGCCGTCCTGCACCCGGAGGGTGCGACGATGAGGCGGGCCGGTTCCCGCTGCCGGGTGGACCCCCGGGGTTCACGAGCAGGCCGTGTTCTCGGGCGGCGGCCCCGGGTCAGGCCAGTGGGCGGGGAGTGTCCAGGCGCCGTGGGCGAGCTCGTCGCGGTAGCGGCCGGCGAGCTGGATGAGTCCGTCGGCCCAGGGGTGCAGGCCGGCGAGGAGCTGCTCGTCGCGGTCTCGACGTCGGCGATGCTCAGGACTGACGATCCGCGGTCGTCCGGGAAGCCGCCACCCGAGGAGCCGTGAGTCGCTGGCGGCGCGGTCGCGGTCCTCGGCGCGCCGGCGGGCGCGCTTGAGGCGGTCGGGGTCGGCGTGGCCGGCGAGGGCACGCATCCGCCTTGCGAGGACGCGCAGGCGCGCAACGTCGCCGGCAAGGGTGTGGCCATGCTGTTGGCTGGCGAGCGCGAGCAGCGCACCGGTGCCGCTGGCCGGCCAGCCGGGCGGCCGCTGGGCGTGGTGGGTGTCATACAGGGCGATCGCGCGTGCTGCGCGGCGGGGGAGGTCGGGCGGCTCGGGTCCGACGGTGGGCCGCGGCCCGGTGTCGCCAACCGCCAGGGCGCCGTCGCGGAATACCGCCCACGCCTCGCGCAGCCGTCCCCAGGGGCACGGCCGGGCGGCGGGCCACGCCGCGATTTCCGCCGCCCGCCGGGCGAGGTGCTGCGCGCATAGGCCCCGGCGAGCCGCGAAGCGCTGCTCACCGTCGCTCACGGCGGCGAGGACTGCCGCGGGGTCAAAGCCGTGCTCCGCAGCGCTCAGAGGCGCACTGGTGGTCTCCCGGTGCCTTTCCGGTGGGGTTAGGAGCGTCGGTGGGTTTGGGCTGGCCTCGCGTGCGTGTGCGCCCGCATGAGCAGCGAACGCTGAGCCCTCAGTGATGGTTGGCACTGGGCTCGCAGACGAGGGTTCAGACGTCGTGAGCGCTTCGAGGGCGACCAGGTGGTGCACCGACGTAGGAGGTGCCCCGTAGGGATGCCTCAGATCTTTCTTATGGCTCTCACGCCTGTCGGCGCTGACGCCGAGCGCGGCGTCGACGCCACGGCGTCGGCGGCCCTCGTGGACGTGCTGGGCGCGCTCGAGCGCGAGCTGCCGGCGGGCGTGGCCGCCGGGCTGCTGAGCGTGGCGTCGGATCGCCTGCAGCGAGCGGCGCGGCGGGCACGCGCGGCCACGCCGCGCTGTGTCGCGCGCCGTCCAGCCCTTCATCCGCTCGCGCGCGCACGCGAGGTCCTTGACGTCGACGGGCGGCGGGGGCAGTAGCTCGACGGTGGTGCGCCACCAGTAGCCGTGCTCGTCGAGGTCCCCGTGGTAGCGGATGAGGTGCGCGGCGTGCAGCCAGTCCAGCCAGCGCTGCAGCGACGCACGGTGGCGGCGGAAGTACGCGCGGCGGCCGGGTGAGTCGCGGGGCGGGGGCGGTCCCCAGCCGACGCGGGGCCCGAGGCCGGCGACGAGCTGATCGACCGAGCACGCGTAGGTCCCGGTGCGCTGGCCGTGGCCGAGCCGCCACAGCATCCGCTTTACGGCGTAGACGCCGGTCTCCAGGCGATCGTCCCCGGCGGTCCGCCGACCGCGCTGGCGGCGGACGTGCTGCACCCGGGCGATGACGACGTCGCGGCCAGGCTCTGCCGGGATCGGTGCGCGGCTGACGGGGTACCAGACGCGTCCCTCGCCGGGCCGCCTCCCACGCTGGGACGCGGCCTCAGCGAGCACTGCGCCTGCCCGCACGCGACGACACGAGGCGGCGCGCCCGTAGGATGTGCGGGCTCGCTCCAGACCAGAGCCGAGTTGTCGGCCGCCAGCGCCCTGCCAGGCGCGGCGGTCTCCGGAGGCCTCGCCCAGGCGGGCGGGGCCTTCGTCGTCGAGGTGGCCCTCTCACGGGGGCGCACCCCCCAGCAGCAGGCCGTCGATATCCCCCACACGCGCGGCTGGGAGTAGTTTCATCTCTGACGGACGAGCTGCTTGCGCGTCTCCGTCGAAGTCGTCGCGCCGCGGGACGCGCGCCGTGCGCGTACCGGAAGGCGCGTCCAAATGCATCGCCGCGGTGATCTTCATCGTCGGCGTCGACGCTAAGTCGGACTTACCGCGACGCAAAGCCTGTAGGAAGGCGCGCGGTCTGTAGGAAGAGCCGCGAAAGACTGTAGGAAGACGCGCACCGGGTCTGTAGGTAGACGCGCGCGCTGAACGAGTGCCGTCGACAAGAGGTCTGTAGGAGGGCGCGCGCCGCGAGCGCGCGGGCAAGGAGCGAGGTACGTCAAGCCACCTCCAGGTCTGTAGGAGCGCTCGCGTTGGGGTCTGTAGGTGCGCTCGCGCGAGTTCTATCCGGCGGCGCGCTTAGGGTCTGCGACGTGCCGATTGACGCCGGTCAGCAGACGGTGCTTCCACTCGTCGAGCTGCGACCGTCTTGCTCAGACGCGGTGGGTTATCTCGAGCGTTCGCTCGCGTCGAGCCCCGTATGGCAAATGGGGCCCAAGGCAGCCGAGCGACAAGTCGCGCGGCGTGACCCTCGTCTACTCGACTTCCTGGCGAGCGCCAAGAACGCTCCGCTCGGCGAGCTTGAGTTCGACATCCTCACGTGGGCGATCACGCGCTGGTATCAGACGGGCAGACCTGCCGATGGCCGGTTGCGTGCCTCGCTGGGCGAGATCGCGCACGCGCTGTACGGGAGACGCGAAGGCGGCATGCAGTATGCGCTGATCCGGCAAGCGCTCGATCATCTCTACGAGGTCAGTCTCAATCTCACGGTCCTGACCATCAGGAACGGCGACGAGCGCTGGCGCCGGAGTCGCAGCGCCCGGCTGCTCCAAGTCAAGGACATCAACGAGCGCATCGACGTTGAGACCCACGGCGTCGCCTACGTTGAGCTTCAGCTCGCGTCGTGGCTCGTCGACCAGCTCGACGCCCACACGGTCGCGGCGATCGCATGGCAAGTACTGCGCCGGGCTACCGGGATCGCCAAGCGACTCGCGATCTATCTAGCTGCCCGCTCGACGGACTTCGAGCCCGTCACTCGACACACTGAGCGCTTCGCTGTTCACCTGACCGAGGAGCTCTACGAGGAGTTCGGGATCACAGCCGCCCGAGAGCGCGACAGACGCGCGTCGCTAACGCGGGCCGCTCGCCGCGTCGCGGAGCTTGATGATTCGCGCTACTCGATGGTTGCGGTTGAGCGGATCGTCGATGGATACCAGCTACGTGCCGAGCGGGCGCGCGGAGCGTCGGTACTTCCGTTGCCGCTGGCCGCTTTTACCGGCGGCGGTGGGTCACCAGCTACGCGGAGCAGGTGACGGTCGGGCCGGCTGTGCGTGGATGCAACCGCTTCGACCCCCGACCGCGTGACGATCGAGTGGAGGCAGACATGAGGGTCTACATCTGGTGCGACGGCTCTGCCATGCCGAACGGCGGTCCCGCCGGGGCAGGGTACGTCGTCGTGGGCGGCGGCGTGCACCTGCTCGGCTCGGAACCGCTCGGCGACGCGACGAACAACGTTGCCGAGTACACGGCGGTTCGGAACGCGCTGCGGGCCGCGGCCGACGCGGGCGCGACGTCGGCTCTCGTGCGGATGGACTCGCCGGTGGTCTTCGGCCACCTCTCTGGGGCATCGCGTGCGCGGGCCGAGCACCTGATCCAGCTCAAGGAGGAGGTCGAAGCGCAGAAGGCCCGGTATCCGGGGGGGGTCACGTTCGCTCGGATTCCCAGGGAGCGGAACGGAGTTGCCGACGAGCTCGCGAAGGACGGTGCCCGGGCCTCGAAGGCGCTGAGCGCCGATCGCCGGCGATAGGTTCCGCGTCAAGTGCACGACCGTCGGCGCGGCCTGGGCGCGGATCGACCGCCGATCTCGCCCGGTTAGCCGGTCAACCCCACAATGGCCTTGTTCGCCGTCCGGCGGCTGAGGGTGGCCGTTCGCTCACGACGCGCGCACTCCCGGAACCAGCACGTCGCGTGGCGTGGGGGGGAAGCGATCAGGCGGACTGCGCGTCGATCGCGGCGGCGAGTGCGTTGGGCAGTTCGCCGATCTCACCGAGGAGGTCGTCGAGGATGCCCGCGCCGGCGTGGAGAGGCGCGTCCACGCCCACGGGCTCCGCCACACCCACGCCGCCGAGCTCGCCCGGGAAGGCGTCGCCGTGAACGTCATCCGGGACGCGCTCGGCCACACGAGCCTCGCGGTCACCGACCGCTACCTGAGAGACGTGGCGCCGCAGCACGTCATCGACACCATGCGCGCCAGGACCTGGGCCGCCTGAGAACCCGGCGGCGCGTCGACGAGCGTTAGTGGCGGAGCCCCACGGCGCACAACAGCGCGCCGTGGGGCAGAATGTGGAGCCATGCGACCACACCTCACCCTTGGGCTCCTCGCGACCACGCTGCTAGGGCTCGCCTTGGCGGGGTGTGGTACCTCTGGCTCTGACAAGAGCACCGTGCCTCGCCTCGTCGGCCTGAGCGCGAGCAAAGCACAGCACCGCGTTGACGCGACCAGCCTCAGCCTCGACTTCGCCCGTGCGCCGATAAACGAGAACTCGTGTCGGGTAGTCAGCCAGCGGCCCCGGCCAGGAGCACGCCTGGACCCCTCCTCGTCCATGAGCGCCCGCTGCGTAGTTCGCGTCCCGAACCTGGTCGGGCGCAGCGCCGACGGTGCGCAATCCAAGCTAGAGGACGTGGGGCTCACCACCGCGTTCGCTCACGAGCCGAACGACGGGGACAACTCGCGGTGTCACGTCGTGAGGCAGAAGACTCGCGGGTCAATCGCGCCCGACAGCAGCGTACGAGCGGACCTCACATGCACTCCCGCCGCGCCCCTTCCGCCGGCCCCTGCCCCCACGCCGGCCCCTGCTCCAGCTCCTGCCCCCACGCCGGCCCCTGCTCCAGCTCCTGCCCCCACGCCTGCCCCCACGCCGATGGCTCCGGGAAACACCTACACAATCCCGGACTCCTCGCCCCAGTCGGCCCCGAGCCTCGGCACATGCGCAGACGGCTCGACCACTCAGAACGCCGGACACCAGGGCGCGTGCTCCGGCCACGGCGGCCTGCGCTAGTACCGCCGCGTATAGCCGCCAACGAGACGCCGCTGCGCCGCGCGGAGCGTGAGCGAACCGGAGCAGACCGCCCGGTGGAGGCGATTCTCGACCTTGTCCTTCCCGTTCGGGAAGCCCGGCTGCGGCCACAGGTTTCGGTCCGCGTTGTTGCCGCCGACCTCAAGCGCGATGAGGTGGTCAAGCTCGTACCGGCTGTGGAGGCGGTAGGGGATGCGGTAGCGCGCGAAGATGCGATGCCGCTGGGCGGTGGTGACGTGACGATGGCGGGACGCCCATCCCGGCGTGCAGACGTTGCCGCGGGTGACGCCGCGGAGGGATCCGCCGGGGGTGCATCGGCGGTCAGCTTTCGGTCCGGCGTGGCAGGGCCGGGCCACGGGGCGGGGCTGGGGCGGAGGCGGCGGCGGAGGCGGGTCCGGCGAACCGGGGCGTAGGCACGGGCAGGGCAGGCTCTCGCAGAACACTCCGTCGTGGTCCGGGTCGCGTGTGTTGGCGGCCCGCTGCGCAGCGGCCTGGTTCGGGAAGTCCGAACAAACAGCGCTGGTGCTCGCCGCCGCCGGCACGGATCCGTGGGCGGCGGCCAGCGCGACCAGGAGCGCTGACAGAAGAGCTAGGTGGTGGGCGCGCAGACGCATTGTCCGAGCAGCCTAGTTGGCGGCCAGTCAGTCAGTAGCGCTTCCCGAGCGACGCGGACGTAGCCCTCCGCCACGTCGAGGAGGGAGCCGCCACGGTGCGGACCCTGGAAGCCGGGCTACGGGTCGCCCGGGAGAGCCTGGACGACGCCCTGGCGCGGGCGACGTCGGAGGCGAGCGTGCAGGTCAGCGTGGTGGCCGCGGCCGCCCAGGTGAGCCGCCAGACGGTCTACACGGCCGCCCGCCGGGCGCACGAGCGCCGGCACCCACGGCTCCCCTTCGACTGAGCGAATCGTGGCGGTGAGCTGGGCGACGAGCTCGGCCGTGGCCGCAGGCAGCCCGCCGCGGTATGCGCGGCGGGCTGAGTTGGGGAGGGGAATCAGAGCGCGTTGATGACCTTGGCCACCTCCGCCGTCATCAGGTGCTTGGCCTGGTAGGCGTGCGCGTCCCAGACCGAGGTGAAGGGCTTCTGGCCCTTGTAGCGGTGGTTAGCCCGCTTCCCCAAGGCCCCGAGGGTGCCTGCCAGTGACGCACGCCCTCCCGAGAGGTGAAGGGCCTCCGCTAGCTCCTCGGACGAAACCCACTCGTCGGGGCGCGCGGCCAGAGCCTTCAGAAGCCGCCGGTGGGTTTCGTGGCTCTCCTCGTAGATGCGGCGCACCATCTCCTCCGTGGGGTGCTCGGGCACCTCCTCCTCGGGCGGGACGATGTCAATCGTCGCGTCCTCAGCCGCCCCGTTATCGGCCATCAGCTGGGCAACGAACGCATAGACATCTCCCACGAACGCGTGGGGAACGGGCACCTGCTGGAACTCTTCGGACATCGAGTGCCTCCTAGGGCTTAGATTTACCTTGTACGAAGCTAATGTAGCAAATGGCGTCTCGTTTGCCATTCCAGCTACGAGACAGCGTGCCGTCCGAAGAGCAGCCGCGTTCCGAATGCTCGACGCTTCGGGTCGGTCCTCAGATGGGCCCGGCGGTTGGGCGCTCGCCGCGGTTGCACGCGCGGGCGTCGCCCGGGTCGCGCGCCTGGGAGGCCGGAGCTACGCGCGGCGCGCGTGAGAGGGGATAGGACGTGCCGTGTGGAACGTCATCGTGTTGACCGATGGTCGATAGGATGCTCTCCTTCGCGCCTGGTCACGTTTGTGCTCCGGGTCGGTCCGACCGCCCGCATACGGTCACGCTTATGAGCCAAAACGTGACTCAAGCTGCAGGCGGCGCCGAATCATCGGTCGGCTCTGGATCGTCGAAAGATGAAACCCAAAAGGCGTCTTTTGGAGGCTCAATTAGCGACTCCCAGGCGACCTTCCGCGCCCGTTTAGTCGCTTTCATTGCGATCTCGCGAGCCTCGGTCGAGGTGGAGGCCCGCACGAGGAAGACGCCTTCGGTTTCCGTGCCCCCGTTCTCAACACCCTTGATCGTCTCGTCTCGCTCAAGGCTGAGTCGATATTGCTCTGCGAACTGCGACTGTTCCGTTCTCGCCAGCGAAAAGCGGTATCTGACTCGCCACGGGATCGGCGGGGAGTCGGCTGGCCGGTCGAGGTAGGCGTGGTGAGGGTCTCGGCGGCGCTCAAGCTCTTTGCCCTCCGGCCATACGGGGAGATCGTCGAGATCGTCGCTCCCGGGATTCCGGTGGCCGGCGGAGTAGTGCTGGGTGGAATCGCCGGGTCTGATGAGGACGACATCCGCCTGTGCGCGACCCCAGGCGATGGCCTCGCTGGCGCTCGCTCCCTGCGGTCCCTCGCGTGGCGAGGAGGTGCCTCTGGGTTCCCAGTGGGCCGACCACCGACCGCTCCACATGCTGAAGTCCTCGCGATCGGCGTCCTCGCCGATGAACACGGTTCCGGAGCTCGGCATGCGTCGCAGTATCGAGGGAAACACGCCGCCTGGAAAGCTGACTCGGAGCGGCTTGGTACGAGCTGCCTAAGCTTGTAAGCACCATTCATACGGTCACGTTTCTGACCCAAAAACGTGACTCAACGTGCAGATACGGTCGCTGCGCCTCGCCAGAGAGGGGGCTCGAAGAATCGAGAATACGGGCTACATTGGCCGTGCATGGCCGCGCGCCACTCACCCCGGACTTTGTGCTTGATCGCGCTGACTGCGCTGCTGCTCGCCGCGCCTGCGGCGGGCGCGGTACCGGCACTGCACACCGGCTCGACACGCTACCTACGAATCGTGCACCTGGGCCACGGTCAGCTCTCGGTCGCGCTGACCGGACAGGGCCGCAAGAGGTTCGCGCAGCTGATCCGCGGCGGCTATGCGCTGGACGCGACCTGCACGACGCTCGGCAAGTCGGTCCAGGGATTCTCGCAGCGCAGCTCCTCCGGGGCTTCCGAGAGCGGCATCGGACCACACGGACGGCCCACCTACCACACGCTGCTAGATCGCCACGCCGACTTCTGCGACATCGGCCGCGTGCGCCTGACCATTACCCGCCGCAGCATAAGCGCCGAGCAGGTGCCGGGCCCCACGCTTGACTCTGTCGCGCTGACCCAAAAGGGGGCCGCGTTCCTAGACGAAGATCGCGTTACCTCGACGATCTTCGTGGTCCTGGAAGTAGCGATCGGGGGCGCGCAGCACCGCCCGGATGGACATTTCCCGCCCGCCCAATTCGCCGCCGGATTTAGACTTAGCCGCCTGCTGCGGGTGGTCGCGCTCGTCTCGCCCGACGCCTCACCGCCACCGGGAACGATCGGCTTCTACAGCGATGGCGCAAACCACGCCGAGGCGGTGGGGATCTCGACGCTGGGACGCCGGCTCTTCATCGACTCCAACGCCGGCGTGCTCAGCACCAACGCTGCCGAGCACCTGGTTCGCGCCAGCAGCCCGTTTCGGTAGGACCCAGAGCCGGTAGCGCAGTCCGGCCTCCAGGCGCGAGGGCTCAGGGTCCGCCGCAGGCCCGGCGAGCACGAAGTTGCAGACGCCGTCTGGGTGCCGCCATATCGTCACGCTTATGCACCAAAACGTGACCCAAGGCGCGGACCGCTGGGATGGAGAGGCTCCGACTGCAGCGGAGGAGGAGAGGGCGGCAGTCAGCCGAGGTTGACGGCTGTGACGATCTTGTGCACGAGGGATAGGTCGACGCGGCCCAGCTTGAGGTCAGCGGTGACGGTCTGCCCATGGCCGTTGATCTCGACAACTCGCGAGCTGCAGCCGTGTTGGGTGAGCTTGGCTTCCGCTTGGCCTCGGGGGAGGCCGAGGACGGATCGGACGGATCGGACGTCGAAGCTCCCGGCTCCGTTGTTCGGGCACCAGAGAGGCTTTGCCGGCTTTGCGGATTTCCCTCGGAGGGTCAGGGGCGTCGGCTGAAAACTGCCCTGATTGCCGCCGCCTGTGCCGATCCCGAGCGCGAGCACGCTGCCGGCCGGCGGCCGCTGGCTGGTGACGCGGTAATTGCCAAGCAGGCCGGGTGCGCTGCCGGCTACCAACGGCGGGAGCTGGTCGACCTCCCAGTAGAGCCGATGGCTCTCAGCCCAGGCGACTGCGGCACTTACGGACTGGTCGGCGAAGTCGGGCACCTTGGCGGAGGGCAGCCGGCCGGTGGGGACGCCAGGGCTGCTTACGCCGCACCTCGGTGGCTTAGCTCGGAGCGTGACGACAGCGCCTTTCCTCACCCGCCGTCCGGGACGGGGGGACTGTTGCGCGATCGGGGGCAGGCAGTAGAGAGAGCCCGCCGAGAACGAACTCGGGAAGCTCACGCGCAGCCCAGCGCGATGAAGCCGCGCGTAAGCGGCCCCGAGGTCCACGTTCGTCACGCGTGGCACGACGAGTCCGGCCCTGGTCGAAGGAGCGATACCTACGGAAGGTGGGGCGAGTGGCGCATAGCTCGTCCAGCCGGAGGCCCTGGGCATCGAGCGCGCGAACGCATAGCTCCCGATCGACGCCGCAGCCCCGACGACGAGCAGAGCAAACATCCAGCGCCGGCGCATGAGGCCACAATACGCCCTCCAGCGCCGCCGAATGAGACCCTCAACGCCCAGCTCCCTGACCGCTGCCGGTGGCCTCGACGGCCAGGTCCGTCGGTACATCGACCGAGGGTAGTCGCGTCCGGTGGGGCTCGTACGGTCACGCTTATGCACAAGAACGTGACTCCCGCTCAGCCGCGGCCCTCCCGGCGCCGGCCGGTGGAGGTCCTCACCGAGGCCGAGGTCCTCGCGCTCATCCGGGCGTGCTCCGCGAGCGCGCCGAGCGGCGTCCGGAACCGGGCGCTCATCGCCACCCTGTGGCGGACGGGTCTACGCATCGGCGAGGTCCTCGCGCTGGAGCTACGCGACGTCGACCTCGCCGCGGGCACCCTGCGAGTCAGGCACGGGAAGGGCGACAAGTCCCGGACGGTTGGGCTCGACGGTCAGACGGCGGCGCTCCTTGCGCGCTGGCTGGACCGCCGCCGCGCCCTGCGGCCCGGCGCCCGCGCGCCGGTGTTCTGCACACTCGCCAGCGGGCCGGTGGACACGAGCTACGTCCGCCGGCTGCTGCCGCGCCTCGCCGCCCGGGCGGGCATCACGAAGCGCGTCCACGCTCACGGGCTGCGCCACACCCACGCCGCCGAGCTCGCCCGGGAGGGCGTCGCCGTGAACGTCATCCGCGACGCCCTCGGGCACTCGACGCTCGCGGTCACCGACCGCTACCTACGCGACGTGGCGCCGCAGCACGTCATCTCCACCATGCGCGCCCGGACCTGGCCCGCCGACGGACGCCTGAACCCACGCGGCCGAGCCTGATCCACAGCAGCTACCTCAGACGACCGCCACGACGGCCAGGAGGACGACCACGACCCTCCCGAGCACCCGCACGCCTCCTTCGCAGACCCTCCGGTGAGCCGCCGAAGGGCGGCGGAGCTTGTCTCTCGCACTACGCCTAGAACTGAGCACCAGAAGGCCGCGGTGGAAGCTGAGCCTCGCGCGATCGCTCGCCCGCGCGCGCACGAGCGGACGTTTTCGTTCTTGTGACGTTCTTAGCTGTTGACGTTCCTGCGCCACCCTGCTCCCCCGGTCAACGGCTCGTGGCGCCACCCTGCTCCCCCGGTCAGGGCGCCACCCTGCTCCCCCGGTGCGACCCAGGGTCCTCTAGGCCAAAACGCCACCATTTCCCCCCCCTCCCCCTGGTAACGAAAATCACCGTGTGAGCAGGGGCGTGGTGCCGTCCGGCGTGTCCTTCATGCTGCTCGGCGTGGACTCATCAGACCGCCGTGGCCGCGTGGAGACCAACCTGTTACGCGCCCCCGTGTGGGATGCTGCGAGCCGAATGCAGCCGGAGAAGCCCGCGAGTGGGCACCTCACCGCCCGTTCGCTGCTCGGCGCCGACAAGCGCGTCCTCATCAGTCGGCGACTCGCGATGCGGGACCTCGCTGTGCTCGCCCACATCACGCAGCAGCTCCCCGCCGCGGGCGACGAGTGGGCAGCGACCACGCTGCACGAGATGGGCGTGGCGGTCTACGGCCGCGAGCCTGGCGGCCACGACCGCCAGGCCCTGCACGAGTCCCTAGACCGCCTCTGGGACGTGACCATCACGATGCCGGGATTCGACGCCGCGGACGGCCACCAGCTCGTTGACGAAATCGGCGGCCGCAGGTCACGGCTCATCCAGCAAATCGACATCGAGCGTGCCCGCAAGCTCCGCTTGCAGCTGGTGGCTGCGAAGGACGACGAGCAGGCCAAGCACGCCGCCTCTCGCGACCTCGGGAAGCTCCGGGGCACCGACCACGTGCACATAGAGCTGGCGAACTGGTATGTCGGGCAGGTCCGCGCCGGCGGCTGGACGGGCCTCGACCTGGAGATGTTCCGGGCGCTCGGCGTCGGCCTGGCGGCGCGCGTGTGGAGCTACATCGAAGCCGAGCGCTACGAGCCGAAGACCCCGGAGCTGGAGGCCACCTACATCGGCCTCGGCACCCCGGCGCTCGCGGCGCTCGACCTCGCCGGCTATGCGCGGCCCCGAGCTGCGCGAGCCAAGCTCGTCACGGCCGGTCAGCGCATCGTGGCGACCGACGCTCGCTATCAGCGCGCTGAGGTGCGCCGCGGGCGGCACGGGTGGGAGCTGCTCGTCGCGCGTCTCCGTGGCGGGCAAGAGCTCGAAGAGCGCCGCCGGATTCGCACCACGTCGCGCGCAGCGGGCCTCACACCGTCCTAGACGGCACCGGCCGAATCCGTCCATCGGATGGGTCCAGCGCGTCTTCCACAGGGCCTCAGACGGGCTCTAAGCGCGTCGGCGCCGGGCTCGTAGCGGTCGTGAGCGCCGCCCGGGCGGGATTCAGGGTCGTGGCGACGCGCGCCCGGGCTCGGCTGACGCCTGCCCTGCGCTCACAGGCAGGGCAGGGAAGACGACGAGAGAGCCCGGTGGGGTCTCGGATGGGGTCGGCGCTGCGGTCCCTGGTGGGGTGCCGGTGGGGTCCCGGATGAGGTAGCGGTCTGTGGGCTGACTCGACAGCAGCCGCTCAAGCGGGTGTTTTCGCCGCGGTGACGTAGCCGCCGGTCAGCGCTTCTTGTAATCCATCCGGAAATATCTCCTTGGCAGGGGTACCCGAATCGTGCTAGACCGTGTGAGCCAAGTCAGGCGGCCTCCAGGCAAGCCAACCGACGCGAGGCGCGGTTCCGCTGTCGTCACGCGCGCATCGCGCCCGAAGTTCGCCACGTACGCTCACTAGCGAGAGACCACCCATGCACACACGTCAGTCGCTGTTCAACGTCCCCTTCGGGCGCATGAGACGCTCGCGCGCTAATGCTTGTCTCTGCATCGCCGCGATGGTTTCCATCGCGGCCGTGTTGAGCCTGACCGCGAGCGGCGCACATGGTGCTGGCCGTGGCATTCCTTACGGTTTCTGCGGCGGCCCGCTGTTCCGGCAGATCCCCTGTGGGAGCCCGCAGGATCACTTGTACGATTACGCTGTCGCATACGGCAACCCCGGCGTTAACTTCAGCAAGTGCGTGTATATGCACGACTACCCGCCGAACGGGCGTGGGACGCCACGTCATTGCATGGGCGGGACCGAGGTTCCGGTTTCGGGGCCGAAAGTTTACCCGAACTACTACTACGACTACCATGCCTTTGTCATCAACGACGACTGCTGCAACGTCTTTGTTGTATACGGTGCGGCGAAATACTAGGAGCTGGCTCGTGACTTCTGCATCTACCCGCCTTCGATTCCTTGCCTTTGTCGTGGCGGTTTCGGTTGCCGCAGCGTTGGTGGTCGCCGCGATAGGTGGACGCACCGCGAGCGCTGAGAACCCTCAGCCGCCCGTTACGCCCAACGTCCAGCCGTCGATCACCGCCAACGCGAGCCTGAAGAACAGCCTTGGCGTTCTGGCGCGGCCTGGAGCATCGACCGATCTGCTCCCGCCGTCTCTTTCGCACATTTCACCGTTCTTTGTTAGTAGGTATGGAATCACCCCCGATAGCGCTCGGAAGGTGGGCCCGCACGCGTGGTTGATACCGGGCAGTAGCGGCGCGTGCTTGATGGAGGACTACGGCGACGAGGGCATCGCGGGTGGCTGCGGCGACACAGCGAGTGTGCTGGCAGACGGACTCGCTGGGACTACCACCTTTAGCAAGCCCGCTCGCACTGTTCAGGTATCTGCTGTGATTCCCGACGGTGCCACGTCGGTTAAGGTACATGTCGCGGGTGGCGGCATAGCGGATGCGACTGCGAGCACGAACTTTGTAGGCATGACGGTGCAAGGTGATCCGTCCTCGTTGAGTTACACGGGTGCTGACGGCTCGACCCACGAAGTCCCGCTCGGTGGCGGTCACTCCAACGCGTCGCCTGGTGGCTGAGCTCGCGGACCAAGGGTCAACGTCCGGTCACGGCGACCCCCGCGGCACTTCAGCTGGCGGCCCCTGACGTAGGGCACGCCGGAGCCGTAGCAGACGAACCGGGCCGGGCCGGGCCGAGGGTCGCCGAAACCTGCCGCTCAAGCGGCGGGTTTAGCGTCGGCGAGCACGGCGGCCCGGGCGGCGCGGGAAGCGGCGCGCAGCTCGTCGGGGTTGGTGATACCGGCCGCGGCGAGCCTCACGACGGCGGCGGGGCCGGCCAGGTCGGCGCGTTCCTGAACGGTGGCGTCCTCACGCCGGGCGGCCACGTCCATCGCGGCCGCCACGGCGCGAAGCTGGGCGACGCTGCTCACGCCGCCTGCTCGGAGTCGTCCTTGGCCGCGGGGCGGCGGAGGAAATCCACCACGTGGGCGGCGACCTCGTGGCGGCTGCGCTTCTCGCCTCTGTCGGTCTCCCACTGGCGGTAGTCCAAGCGGCCGGTCACGCCGACCTCGCTGCCCTTGCCCAGGTGTTCGACGCATGTCCGGGCGAGCTGCTCCCACACGGTCACGTCCACGTAGACCGGCTCGGAGTCCTTGGCCTGGCGGTCGATGGCGAGCCGCAGCGTCGCCACAGTCTTGCCCGCCCGCGTCCCGGGCCTCGGGGTCCCTGGTCAGGCGTCCGATGAGGGTGATGCTGTTCACGCTGGTCCTCCTGTTGTGGGGTGGTGGCTGGGTCCTCTCGCCCAGAGTGGAGGAGCCCAAGACAGCCACCCGCGGAGGGGCCGCGGACGGTCAGTCGGCTGCTCGGCGAAGCTGACGCCGGAGGCGGAGCGCCCGTATCGGGCCCGCCTGGGCGAGCTGGTCGACCTGCGCCTGGAGCTCGTCACGGGCCGCGGCCGCGGCCTGGCGCTCAGCGTCGACCTCCTCCACGTGCCGGCGCTCGGCCTCCACCGCGGCGGGCAGGGCACGCAGCGCGGCGAGCTCGCGCTCCTGGGCGACAATCGTGGCGGTGAGCTGCGCGACGACCTCGGCGGTGTCGGCCGCAGGCCCGACCCGAAGACCGGCACGCTCAAGCTCGCTTCTGGGGACGCGGCGCTTGCCGTCCTGTTGCACGGTGCGGAGGGTGCCGCGGTCGGCTCGGCGCCGGAGAGCCTGGAGACTGGTCCCGGTGAGCTGCGCGGCCTCTGAGAGCGTGTAGGTGTCCATCCGCCCGGATTCGCCCCTGCGGCCCGGGCTCCTGCCACGCTGGGAGCCGTCAGAGGCGATTGCACCTACTGGCCACGGCCGTGGTCACGTCGGAGGATCGGCGCTAAACCGTTCGCTTGAGCGAACGGTTCGGCAACGTTGGCCGCTCCTGCCACGCTGGGAGCCGGGAGGAGCGATTGCACCTGGCCGCCACGGCCGTGGCTCCTAGACGGTCGCGCGGTAGCGCAGATCCGCGGCCAGGCCGAGCGTCTCAGCCGGGTCGAGCGTGCCCGCGCACGTCCACGTTCGGCTGCCCGGTAGGCGGACGTGAAAGCACGCTCGCATCCCGTCCTCCGCGCGCTTGGCCTCCATCAGGAGACGACGGCCAGCGCCCAGGTCCTCGACCTCCACCCTGCCCGCCGCTGGTGAGCACGCCGGCGACCGCGAGCGCGTCATCGCGGCTCAGTGCCACCGTCCATGGGTCGGGCTCCACGAGCAGGGTGAATGCGTCACCGGGACGCTCTCGGTCGAGTCGCATGGTGGCGTGTAGATCAGCCATGAGCACTTCCTCCTGTTACGAGCCCGCCGCGCGGCGGCGCGGTCCTCACGACCGCCCGGGCGCGGCCGCGCTCCCACGCCGCGGCGACCGCGGCGCCGAGCGCCAGGACGACACCGAACGTGAGCGCCAGCGCCCGGGCGACCACTTCGCTGGTGAGCGCCGCGTGGGCGTGGTAGCGCCACGGCTCCAGACGGCCGTAGACGGTCACTGGAGCCCGGTAGGGCCGATGGTGCCGGCGGGCCTGCCGATGGGCCTGAGAGCGCGCCTGACGGGCCTCCTGGGCGGTGTAGGCACGTAGCCGGTGGTCGTACCGGCCGACCCACCCGGCGCCGGCCGGGGCGAGGACCGCGGCCACGGCGACGGCGACGCCGGCCACGGCCGCTAGGGCGAGCGGACGCACCGGATGGCTCTTAACGAAGCCGGAGGTCGCGACGCTCAGCCGCCCTGCTGTGACCGCGCCTGGTGGCCTCCCAGGCCCCGCAGCGTTGCGCGTCTGCGCGCTGTCGTGGCCTGTTGGAGCCCAGCGCAGCGATCCCCGGGTGGGGCCGGGGAACTGGGGCACGGGCGGCGCCTGCACCGCCGTAACTCACGGTTAGCGCAGCTAAATGTATAGCTTGCTCCGCCCAGCGTGTCAACATCTGTTGTCATGGCGAGTGAGCGGGCCACGCGGGCGCTACAGCGCGCCGAGCACACCGAGCAGGGACGCACCGAGGACTGGCTGCGCGGCTGGCTGCCGGTCATGGGCACGCCACCCGACGCGGCGCTAGCCGCGCTCGTGGGTGCCGCCGACGCCAACGCCCTAGCCGTCGCCGCCGACGCGCTGACCGCCGGCTATGTCGCCGCGGCCCGCGAGCACGGCGCGAGCTGGGCCGAAGTCGGCCACGTGCTCGGACTCACCCGGCAGGGCGCGCAGCGCCGCTACGGCCACGACACCGGCCGCGCCGCCTGAGCCCGACACCGCCGAGCGCTCCACAGACCGGCTATCTCAAGGACGAGCCGCGCCCCCGCCCGGGGATCACCGCGAGCCCCCGTGCCTCTCTCGCGTCGGAACGTCATCGTGTTGACCGATGGTCGATAGGATGCTCTCCTCGCGCCCGGTCACGCTTGCGTTCCAGGTCGGTCCGACCGCCCGCATATGGTCACGCTTATGCACCAAAACGTGACCCAAGGCGCGGACCGCTGGGATGGAGAGGCTCCGACTGCAGCGGAGGAGGAGAGGGCGGCAGTCAGCCGAGGTTGACGGCTGTGACGATCTTGTGCACGAGGGATAGGTCGACGCGGCCCAGCTTGAGGTCAGCGGTGACGGTCTGCCCATGGCCGTTGATCTCGACAACTCGCGAGCTGCAGCCGTGTTGGGTGAGCTTGGCTTCCGCTTGGCCTCGGGGGAGGCCGAGGACGGATCGGACGGATCGGACGTCGAAGCTCCCGGCTCCGTTGTTCGGGCACCAGAGAGGCTTTGCCGGCTTTGCGGATTTCCCTCGGAGGGTCAGGGGCGTCGGCTGAAAACTGCCCTGATTGCCGCCGCCTGTGCCGATCCCGAGCGCGAGCACGCTGCCGGCCGGCGGCCGCTGGCTGGTGACGCGGTAATTGCCAAGCAGGCCGGGTGCGCTGCCGGCTACCAACGGCGGGAGCTGGTCGACCTCCCAGTAGAGCCGATGGCTCTCAGCCCAGGCGACTGCGGCACTTACGGACTGGTCGGCGAAGTCGGGCACCTTGGCGGAGGGCAGCCGGCCGGTGGGGACGCCAGGGCTGCTTACGCCGCACCTCGGTGGCTTAGCTCGGAGCGTGACGACAGCGCCTTTCCTCACCCGCCGTCCGGGACGGGGGGACTGTTGCGCGATCGGGGGCAGGCAGTAGAGAGAGCCCGCCGAGAACGAACTCGGGAAGCTCACGCGCAGCCCAGCGCGATGAAGCCGCGCGTAAGCGGCCCCGAGGTCCACGTTCGTCACGCGTGGCACGACGAGTCCGGCCCTGGTCGAAGGAGCGATACCTACGGAAGGTGGGGCGAGTGGCGCATAGCTCGTCCAGCCGGAGGCCCTGGGCATCGAGCGCGCGAACGCATAGCTCCCGATCGACGCCGCAGCCCCGACGACGAGCAGAGCAAACATCCAGCGCCGGCGCATGAGGCCACAATACGCCCTCCAGCGCCGCCGAATGAGACCCTCAACGCCCAGCTCCCTGACCGCTGCCGGTGGCCTCGACGGCCAGGTCCGTCGGTACATCGACCGAGGGTAGTCGCGTCCGGTGGGGCTCGTACGGTCACGTTTGTGGACAAAAACGTGACCGGAGCCGCTGATGGCGTCCTGACTTATCCGGTGACGGCGGCTAGCACCTTGTCGGCGGTGGCGGCGGTCGGCTTGCGGCTGAGCAGGCCTTCCTTGCCGTAGGCGCGGAGTCTTACGTTGGTGGCCGGCGCATCGGTGGGCCCAGCGGCTGAGCGAAAGACGAGGTCGACGACGATGTGCTGCAGACCCGTGCGGCCGATCGGCACGGCGAGCCGCACCAGGTCGTCCTGACGATCGAGCTCGCGCGCCTCGGGGAACGCGGCGGCCACGCGCTGAAGCACGTCGCCATCGCCGCCCGGGCTGGCACCGGCGCGTTCCTCGACCACGGTCTTGAGCCAGCGCGCTCCGCGAGCCCCGCCGCGCGCGCCTCCACGGGCGCCTCCGCGCCTGCCAGCCGGCGCCGCTCCAACGACGCCCGCACCGATGGCCCCACCGAGGCTTCCTCCGAGCGCGCCGGCCGCCGCGTTGACAGTGACCAGATATTCCTCAACTTCGTGCGGGACACGCGGATCTTGCTCGCGCATGGGTCTGGCGCCCGCCCAGTCGGCTAGCGCGAGGGCTGGTGGGGTGGCTGGCGCTGCTCCCAGCGGGCGCCGCCGGCGACGATGGTCAGGCCACCTGCGAGCAGGATGCCGTAGAAGACGGGCACGCCGATGAGGCTGGTGCCGTAGCCGATGCCCGCGGCGATCGCCAGCAGCACTGCGACGGTGAGATGTGGAGCGATGTAGCGAAGCATGGGACGGCCTTCAGCGTACATTGACGAGCAGGGCGATGAGGAACCCGACGGCGCCGACGAGCGCGCCGGTGACGGTGCCCAGCAGCGCCAGGCGCGCGAGGCGGTCCTGCTCGAAGCGCAGGGCGACGCCGACCACGGTGAACAGGAGCGCGAACAGGCCTGAGCTGGTGAGGATCACCGACGGGTCGATGACCTCGGGCAGCAGCCGGATCTCGGTCGCAACCACGGGGACGGCGGCGAGGAGGCTCATCCAATCGGCGCGTCGTGACGGGCGCGCTCGAGCGCCCGGTAGATGGTCGAGCGCGCGACGTTGAACAACTCGGCGAGCTCGGCGCTCGTGTGTTCGCCGCTGCGATGCAGCGCGACGAGGTGCGCCTCTTGGCGCGGCGTGAGCTTGGGTTGCTTGCCGCGTAGGCGGCCCTTGGCCTTGGCGACCTTCATGCCCTCGCGCGTTCGCGTGCGAGTGAGGTCGGCTTCGAACTCGGCGACCATGGCCAGCACGTTGAACAGCAGCCGCCCGACTGGGTCGGTTGGGTCGTGCACCGCGCCGAGGTTGAGGCGGACCTGGCGGCGGGTGAGCTCGTCGACGATGTCGCGCGCGTCGGGCAGTGAGCGCGCGAGCCGGTCAAGCTTGGTGACGACGAGCGTGTCGCCGGCGCGGCAGGCCGCAAGCGCCTCGCGCAACCCGGGACGCTCGCGGTGAGTGCCGGTCAGGCCGTGGTCGACGTAGGTGCGCTCGGCGGGCACGCCGAGCGCCTCCAGCGCGTCGCGCTGGGCGGTGAGGCCCGTGAGGAACATCGATACGAAAGTCCCGATAAGGGCGTTGGTGCGAGCTCCCGACGCCGTCCCTGTGGCTCCCCGAGGCTCCACGACGTCGGCGAGCCGCTCGATCGGCGTCAGCTCATTCTCGGTGGGCTCACCGCGACGGACCCGACCCCGCGCCCACCGTTTGCGGCTCGATCGCCTGCGCTGAGCTCGCGGGCGATCGTCCGCCTGCGCGCGCGGCGGTCGTGAATCCGGTTCAGCGGCTGGGCGATGGCGAAGGAGCACCGCCTTCGTGGGTGGTCGAGGCGAGCACCGCGCCGCCGGCGTCGCCGGCTACGCATCGTTCCGGCGCGCCGCAGCTCACGGCGTGAAGCTCTCCCGGTATGCGGCCACGTCGGTCGATGTGCTGCACGACCCAATCGCCTGCGCCGCCCAGGGGCTCCCGTGAGCTGACCGCGTTCCCGCCAGCATCGACCGCGACGCACCACGCACGCGACGTGCACGCGACAGCTAAGAACACGTTCTGGCGGTCAACGTTCGCGCGTCGCCACCGCGGGCTGCGGGCGCCCGGGTCCGTGCTCGTAAGCGCATCACCTGTGTTGTCTACGGCGACGCAGAAGCGCGCGTTGGGGCACGACACGGCGATCGCCGCCCCCGCACGACCGATGCTCTCAAATCGCCACCTGATCACATTGCCGTGCCGGTGCCCGACTGCGAGCCCCTGAAACGGGGTGGTGGCCACGCACAGTCGGTTCGTCGGGCATGAGACCGAGTTGAACCCGGGCGGTTTCAGGCCGCGGACCTGAACTCGTGTCCATGCTTTGGCGCTGCCTGTCGGGTGTCGGCTGGTGAGCACAGCTCCGTAGGTGTCGGCGGCAACGCACCAGATCGCTGACGCGCACGAGAGGCTATCCACGAACCGCTGCCCGTCGGCATACACCACACGCCACGCCGATGCCCCCGAGGTCGGTCGGCGGGTGCTGAAGATCTCCCCGCTCGATCCAACGGCCACACACAACCTGACCGACGGGCACGACACCGCCGGAATGAAATCGTCTGCCAGGTGAGCGCGATGCCACGTGCGTGCCGCTCGCGTTGGCCGCCGGGACGCGTAGACGTTGCCGTCCAGATCCCCGGCGACGCACAGTGACACGGTCGGGCACGACACCGCATAGAGCGCCCCGAATGCGCCGTGGGTGATCTGCGCAGGCTGTGTCCACCGCACCTCGGGACCCCGTACCGCCGCCACCGCGCCGACCGCGCAGGACCCGAGCACCGCGAGCACCGCCAAGTAGCGCCATCCCCACCGAATCACCCGCGCGATCCTACCTACCCCCGCTCCATCTACTCCGCAAACCCGGCCGGACCCATCAGCCACGAGTCATCAGGGCTAAGGAACCGCGACAAGCGTTTCCCGTTTCCCGCCAGACAAGCTCTTTGCGAGCTCAGCGAAACGGCCACGCGCGCGCCCCGTGCGCCGAGCCTGGCTTCCGCTCTCACGAACAAAGGGCAGTCTCGCCGGCGTCACGGCCTGTGCTCGATGCTCCTGCTCCCGGCCGTGAGCGGCAGTCTCAACCGACTCGCTTCCACGCACCGTTGCTACTGGAACCCCGATCGAGCAAACAAGGAGCGTGATGTGAGCGGCGCGCGTTCGCATCAGGGCGGGCGCGGCTAGCCGAGTTAGCCCAGCGGGCGGGGCGTCGTGCGGCGGGGTGCCGCGGCGTCGCGGGCGCGGCGGGTCTGTCTGTTAGGTGCTCTACGGGCGCGAGCGCCGGGAGGCGAGCATCGTGCCCAGGCTCGTTCGTAGCGCCGAGAGGCTTGCAGGCGTGCCGCGCCGGCGTTGCTGAGGGTCGGGCTTGGTGATGATGCCGCGGTAGAACGCGTCGCGGTCGGTGAGGCTGGTGAGGAGCATGACGACGGCGAGCGCGGCGGTCAGGCCGAGCGAGTCGAACTTCACGACGGAGCCGAGCACCGCGGTGGCGGCCAGGAGCACGACGGCGACAGCGATGGTCAGCGGGGTGCGTGTGCTCCACATGGCTAGAGCAAGTGTAGGTCGATGAGAATGACAGCGAGAAGTCCGAGCAGCGCCCCGAACACGGTCCAGCGGGCGATGATCGTCCAGCGCCGCTCACTGTCGGCTTCGAAGCGGCGCTGCGCGCGCAGCGCGACGATGAGGCCAACGAGGGCGCCGAGGCCCGAGGCCTGGAGGAGGAATGCGAGCTCGGGGAGCGGCCCGACGCTGAGCGCGAGGAGTACGGCGCCGACGGCGGCGACGGCGAGGTTGGTCACGAGCTGGCTCATCAACTAGAGGAGCAGCACACGCGGGCGTGCTCGGCCCGCGCGAGGCGCAGCTCCTCGAGGGGCACGCCAAGCCCGTGGGCGAGGTGCTCCTCGCCGGCGGGGGCGGGCCGCTCGAGCACCTCGCCGGGGATCAGTGCGGTGCGGGCATAGAGGCGGGCGTCTTCTTCGCTAGGGGCCGGGTAGCCGGCCGTTGAGGATGTCGCCGGCGCACAGCGCCATGTAGATGACCCAGGTGAGCTCGGGGTCGCCGCGCGGGCGGTCCTCGAGCTCGTCGCCGAGGAACACGCGCTGGGGGGTGACGGCGGCCACCGTCTGGCCGCGGTAGGTGATCGGCTGAAGCGAGGTCATGCCCGGCCTAGCGTCCGCGGGTCGGGGGTTCGCCCCCCCGGCTGGGCGGCGAGGCGTGCCAGCTTGGCGCGCGCTGCGGTAGCTGTGGCCGGCGGTGATGGGCGCGCGGTCGCGCTGCTCGGGGGGCTTGAGGTGGGCGAGGTCGCGGGTGGCGCTCGTCGTGCTCGTCGTGTTGTAGGGCGATGTCGGCGGGGACGCTCAGGCGCCGTCGACGCGATCCAGGGCCCGGTCGTCGACGGTGACACGCGCGTTCCCATAACGGGCGGCTACGCGTCTTGGAGGACGGCGAGGTGGTCGAGCAGGCAGCGCCGGCGCCCGACGGAGATGGGCAGCTCGTGGTTGGGCGCTTCGCGCCCCACGTGCACGGCGCGACGTCGGGCCAGAGCAGGAGGTGCGCGACCGTCGTGCTTGGCGCGGCGGGGTGGCCGAGGTAGCTGGAGTGCAGCTCGACGCCGAGGGCGGCCAGGGTCGAGGACGGGGTGAGCTGGTAGGCGCCGGCGTAGGCGAGCAGCGTCGAGCACGCGACGGGCGTGGTCGTCGACGAGGACGTCGGGCGCCGGGAGCTCGATGGCGCGGCACGGCTGAGCGCCGCTACCGGCGCCGGCGGCGTGAGAGACGGTGTGCGCGGGGCTCGCTACGGGGTGCCGCTGGCGGGGTGGTGGGTGGCGCGCCCCGGTCAGGAGAACGGCAGCTCGAGATGCAGGTGCTCGTGGGCGCGGCGCGCCGAGTTGTACCACGGTCTGACGGGTCACCGACGCGTCGCGGGCGGCGGATCTCGTGGGGTTGCGCGTGATCCCACCACTCGAGGGGGGAGTTCGCCGCCGCGAGCTGCGCCCGGGCCGCGGTGCGCTGCGCGTCATCGCTCGATCTCGGTCTTCTCTGGTTGCCGCACGCCGGGGTGCCGCTCCGGCGACCGGGGTGCCGCGTCCAGTGTGCCAGGCACGGGCGGGCCGGGCGCCCGGAAGGGCAGCTGGCCCTGGGAGGCGATGCGCACGGCCTCCGCGGCTTCGGCGTCCTCGACGACGATCCGCGGCGGCGGCGGCGGCGGCGGCTCGGCGGGCAGGGCGGCGTGGACCGTCATGAGGCGCTCGGTGACGACGGCGCGGATCGCGTCGGCGGCCATGCGGATCAGCCGTGAGCGGACCTTCGCAAGCTGAGAGACTTAGCGCCGTCTTCACCCTCGCTTCCTGATCGGAGATATCCCGTGATCGGTCCTGGTAAGAGTCACCTGCTCGCCGCAGCCACCACGATCTTTGCGCTCGCCCTTCCGGGCGTCGCCCTTGCCAACGACCGCGGTGACAGCGCGCCGCTCAGCCCAGACGCCGCAATCGCCGCGCTCACCGCCGCCGGCGCGACGACCGACGGCCTGCCGACTGGCACTCCCGACCAGAACTCGGCGAGCGTCACCGAGAACAGCGGCACGATTGTCGACATCCCGAAGGACCCGCACAACGGCGTGACGATCAGCTCGTCATCGGGCGACGTGACGCTCGGGATCCCCGACGCCGCCGGCGTCGACCGGGGTGTGCGCACCAAAGACGCCGTGCTATTCACCAACCCGGGCACCGGTGTCACAATGGCTGCGCAGGCGCTCGACGACGGAGCGGCGCGCATGAACTTCGAGATCCCCGACAGCAACGCTCCGCACGACTATCCCGTGACCATCTCGCTGCCCGACGGCGCCCACCCGATGCTACAGGACGACGGATCGATCGACTTCATCGACGCCAGCGGCCACTCGCTCGGCAAGGGTTTCAAGGCGCCGACAGCAAAGGACGCCAACGGCAACCCGCTGCCTACTTGGTTCAAGGTCGACGGTGACCAGGTCATCCAGCACATCAATTTCGACGCGAGCACTGCGTTCCCGATCGTCGCCGACCACTGGTACGTCGACGTCGCGAAGGCGCTCGCCCGCTGCGCCGGCGGTGCCGTCGGCTTTTCCTCCCTCGAGACCGTCGTCCGGCACTTCGGCGTCATAACGGCCGCGAAGTTCGTCATCCGCCGCATCGGCATCTTCGCCGCCTTCGGCTGCGTATCCGGGGTCGTCGGGGGCCTCTGATGTCGCGGACTCCCCGTCCTGAGCCCTTTTTCGGCATGCCGCTGGGGATCGTGCTTGTGCTCCCCACCGCGTTGCTGGTCGGGTTCCTCGTCACCGGGACGGCGGGCCTCGGCCTCGCGCTGGCCGCCCTCACGGTGGCGCTGACCGTGGGCGCCATGCTGCGTACGCCCACGCGGGTAGTGGGCATTCTGCTCACCGCACTCCCGCTGCTGCTCATCGCGCTGTTGCCCGCGACCGGTGTGGGCGGACAGAGACCATACGATTCGGGCTCGTTCTCAACCGGCCTGATCGTCGGCGTCGCCGTGCAAGGCGTCATCTTCCTAGGGAGCCAGTACGTGCGCGGTCGCCGCGCGTAGGCGCATGAGGAGGCGTCTATGACGACGAGCCAGCACGCTGCCCCTGCGCAGCTTGACCGAACACCCTCGCCGCGCGTCGTGGGCTACTCGAAGACCGGGCGGTCGTTTCAACGCTTGTTCGAGTCGATATCGGTCAGGACGAGCACAGGCTCGGAAGCTTGATCGCACCGTCGTAGATCGTCTTGAGCGCGCCGTGGATCCCAGAGGCGGCTGCTCATCTGGATCGCGTTGTATTAGAGGCTGTTTCAGAAGGGGTCGTGGTAGCCGGGCGACCTTCGGCTCCGTCCGGTCTCTTACTCGGCGCGTGCTCGTTCTCGTTCTGACGCGGTGCTGTCGTTAGCTAGAGTTGCGATTAGAATGGCGGAGACGAGAGGGGCGGCTGAATCTGACCCAAATGTGATGGCGGGTACCAAATACTCGCTCCCCGCGTGGCTTGGCCCATCGCCAGGCATTGCCCCAGCGGTGGTTTCTCTTCGCCTCCGCATCGCTCAGACGGACGCCCTAAGCCTCTGGTTTCTAGCAGTGTATGTGTTCCCCGAGGGGTTCGAGCTCGAGCTACTCGCGCTTGCGTCACCAGACCACGTTGCCGCGATATCGAAGCTGATAACTCAAACGTGCCGAAGCTCGGACGGCGAGCAGGGCCTCGGGCTGCGGTTCGAGTACAGCGACGGAAGCGTTGCCTTGGCTACGCCGGACGTCTCCCTGGCACGACCGTCGTCTCCAATGATTCAACTTAGGTTTGGCGGCGGAGGTGGGGGAATCTGGCGGTACAGCTACTGGGTATGGCCGTTGCCTCCGAGGGGTCCGCTCAAGTTGACCTGCGACTGGCCGAGCGCTGGGATCCGCGGGGCGCGCAGCGAGTTCGACGCAGGTGAACTGATCGACGCATCGGCGCGCGCCGAAGTAGTATTTCGACGCACAGGCAGCTCGCGTTAGCCTCGAGCCACTGCGCCTCGTGGTCCGGCTAAAGCAAGCCGTACCGGCCCGTCTTCGAGGCAGAGAACCTGGAGTTCGTCGAGATCCCGCTCACGATCGAGCACTGCCACGCGCTCGGCGTGCGTGCCAGCACCGATGCGGCGCGCGGGCGGACGTTCAACGAGGCGGGCAACCGCGTGTGCGCCGCGGACAAGTCCTTTGCGGCGTTCGAAGCACATGGCGGCCGCGGCCGCGACAGCTTCCTGCGTGTTGTGCGTAAGCGGCCGACCCAGTCGATGCTGGTCCGCCCGGCGCCGCCGTCGACGACACGGGCACAGCTCACACTCGCGCGGTAGACACGCGCGGGGCGGCCGTTAGCGCCCGTGACTCATTTGGATGATGGTTTGATGGTGTAGTTCCATTCGCCGTGGAAGTCGTCGTGGGTGAGGTTGACGGCGGCGAGTTCGGCGTCGGTGACTTCGATGCCTTGGGGGTAGTCGCGTTGGTCGAGCTGGGCGTAGACCTTCAGGCCGGTGTCGGTCCTCGTGGCGGCGATCGAGTTGATGATGACCTCGTGGCTGACCAGCGGGCGCCCGCGCCAGTTGCGGGCGATGAAGCTCCACAGGCGGTGCTCGATCTTGTTCCACTTGCTCGTGCCGGGCGGGAAGTGGCAGACGGAGATCTGTAGGCCGCTGTCGTCGGCGAGGTGCTGCAGCTCGGTCTTCCATAGGCGCACGCGGTTGCCGTTGCCGCCGCCGCAGTCGGCGGTGATCTGCAGGGCCGTCGCGTCCGGGTAGCGGGCTTGGCCGAACTGCTGCCACCAGCTGCGGATCGACGCGACGGCGAACGCGGCGGTCTCCTTGGTGATGCCGACGTTGACGAAGCCGTTGTTGGCGCCGATGTCGTAGATCCCGTAGGGGATCGCCTTGCCCAGCGTCTTGTCGGGAAAGTCATGCACGTTGACGGCGACCGGGTCGCCCTTGGGCCGCCACTCGCACCCGCCGTTCTTGTACTCGCCGACGAGCTCCTTCTTCTTGGTGTCGATGCTGATCGCCGGCCGGTCCTCTGCGATCGCGGCGGCCACCCTGTCGTTGATGTGGCGAAACTGCGCGTCACGGTCGGGATGCTGGGAGCCCTCCTTGGTCTTGCGGTTGGCCTGCAGGCTGAAGCCAAGGGAGTGCAGCAGCCGCGCGACGGTGCGATAGCTGACCTCGTGCCCAAGCTCGCGCAGGCCCTTGGCCAGCTCGCGGACGCTCTTGGACGTCCACAGCAGCGGACGCTCGGGATCGCCGCGCGTCTCGCCATCAACGAGGCGCTTGAGATCTGAAAGCAACGTCTCGTCGGCCCCGTGCTTGGGTTCGTGTCCCCAGGGGCAAAGTAGCGGCCCCTTACCCGCGCGATGGGCAATCGTCGGCGCGGCGTCTGTAGGCGTGATCGGGGCGATTGCTGGGCTGGTCATTGGCCTTTACGTCTATGCACCGACTGCTCCGTTTGCCGTCATCGAGCTTGGCCTTCCTGCCACCATCGTCGGTGGGGTCGTTGGACTCGCCGCCGGCGTGATCGCGACAGTGCGCCGCCGAATCAAGCGAAACGACGCACGTTCCCCCTGACCTCGAAGCTCCGCGCCGGCCGCAGATACCGTCTCGCAAGTGGAACCCCCAACGACACACACAGCGCCTTGACCGCTCGAGGACGAAGTCCAGCGACGACGGGACACCTGGCGTCCCGTAAGACCGGTTCGGTGATCTGTCGCGATGAGCGGGGGCTATACGGCATACTCCCGCCACGATGCTCGGCCTGAACATCGGCTACGCCCGCGTCTCCACCGACCAGCAGGACCTCACCGTCCAGCGCGACGGTCTGCAGGCGCTTGGCGTGCAGGCCGAGCGCATCTACGTCGACCACGGCCTGACCGGCACCAACCGCGAGCGCCCCGGCCTGCACCAGGCGCTCGCGGCGTGCCGCGCGGGCGACACGCTCGTCGTGACCAAGCTCGACCGGCTCGCGCGTTCGCTGCCCGACGCTCGTGCGATCGCCGACGAGCTCACGCAGCGCGAGGTCAAGCTGAACCTCGGCGGTTCGGTGCATGACCCGACCGACCCGGTCGGGCGGCTGTTGTTCAACGTGCTGGCGATGGTCGCCGAGTTCGAGTCCGATCTGATCCGGATGCGCACCCGAGAGGGCATGAAGGTCGCCAAGGCCAAGGGCCGCTTACGCGGCAAGCAGCCCAAGCTCAGCGCGACCCAAGAAGCGCACCTCGTCAAGCTCTACCGCGCCGGCGAGCACACCGTCAGTGAGCTTGAGGAGCTGTTCCCCGTCACGCGGTCCACGATCTACCGCGCGATCGCGCGCGCAGGCGGACGATCGCCCGCCAGCTGAGCGGAGGCGATCGAGCCGGCAGCGGTGGGCTCGGCGTAGCGTCCGTCGCGTGAGCGCTACCGAGCATGAGCAGCTGCCACCGATCGCGACGATCCCAGACGTCGTCGAGGCGCTGCGCCGGCTTGGCTGATCGTTAGCGGGACTTTTCGTACCGATGTTCCTCACGGGCCCAGCCCTGCTCGAGCTTGAGGTACGCCCGTGACGGAGCGGCTACGAAACGGCCATACGCCGCCTCTCGCCCGCTGCGCGCCTCGGCGACCACGACCGCGACCCGTAGCCGCGACTGGACTGCCCCCGGTTTCTCGGACACTTGAGCGGTGGGTCCGTCGGGACCCGCCCGGAGGATGTCCAGCGTGTCGAATCATCGGGGGAGGCGGCCCTATCCGCCGGAGTTCCGTCGTGAGGCGGTCGAGCTGTATCGCCGGTCGGGGAAGTCGCTGCAGGTCGTGGCGGGCGAGTTGGGCGTGGCGGTCGAGTCGTTGCGGTCGTGGAACAAGCAGCACGGCATCGACGCGGGCGAGCGGGAGGGCTTGACGAGCGTGGAGCGCGAGGAGCTGCGTGAGCTGCGTCGCAAGCTGCTGCGCACTGAGCAGGAGCGCGATCTGCTCAAGCGAGCCGCGGCCTTCTTCGCGAGGGAGACCGAGATCCGGTGAGTGTCTACCGGTTCATCTCGGCGGAGAAGGCCCGCACCCCTGTCTCTGTCTGCTGCCGGCTGCTGGGCGTCTCGAGGTCGGGCTTCTATGACTGGGCGGGCCGGGCGCCGAGCGACCGCCAGCTCACCGACGCGTGGCTGGTCGAGCAGATCAAGCGCATCCACGCGGAGAACCGAGGCGTGTACGGCGCCCGGCGCGTTCACGCCGAGCTGCGGCTCGCCGAGGGAGTGTTCGTCGGGCGCAAGCGCGTCGAGCGGCTGATGCGCCACGCCGGGATCTCAGGGCTGATCGCGAAGAAGCGCGGCAAGACCACGATCCGTGTCCCCGGCGTCCGGGTGGCGGACGACCTCGTCGAGCGGCAGTTCCGTCCCGCGGCCCCGAACGTGCTCTGGGTCGCAGACATCACCTACCTGCGGACCTGGGAGGGGTGGCTCTATCTCGCCGCCGTCCAGGACGCGTTCTCCCGGCGGATCGTCGGGTGGGCGATGGCGGACCACATGCGCGCCGAGCTCGTCGTCGACGCGCTGCAGATGGCCCTGGCCAGGCGGAGGCCGGGGCCCGGGCTCGTGCATCACTCCGATCAAGGAAGCCAGCCCGGACTCAACCGGTCCTCGCAACAGTGTGTCGGCGAAACCTAGGGATTGCGGGCGACGGCTGCACTGGGGGTTCGCCGCGGGGACTCGGTTGGGGCGCGGGTGTCGTCGCGGAGGCTCGCCCGGAGGGCGGGCCGGAGCGGCGACAGCCGCGTGCTCGGCGTCCGGGGGACTCTCGTGAGCGCGGCCTGCTTCACCGTGTTCGGCCGCGGAGGCTCGGACCCCTCCCAGTGTGAGCTGGATCGTCTGTTGCCGTCGGCTCAGGCCGCCGCTTCGAGGTGCTCGTTGAGCACTTCGGCGGGGGTTCGCCAGCCGAGGGTCTTGCGCGGGCGGGTGTTTAACGCGGCAGCGACGGCAGCGAGGTCATCGGCGCTGTGGCGGGCGAGGTCGGTTCCTTTCGGGAAGTACTGGCGCAGCAGCCCGTTGGTGTTCTCGTTGGTTCCGCGCTGCCACGGGCTTTGCGGGTCGCAGAAGTAGACCTCAAGGCCGGTGTCGACCCTGAGCTGCGTGTGCTGGGCCATCTCGGCGCCCTGGTCCCAGGTCAGCGAGCGGCGCAGCCGCTGCGGGAGCGTGGTGATCGTGTCGGCGATCGCGTCGCGGACCGCTTCGGCTCCATGACCGGTGAGCGCCGGGCCGTTCTTGACGCTGGGGACGCCGCGGCCGTCCATCGGCGGAAGGTGCAGCAGCATCGTGAACCGGCTGGCGCGCTCGACGAGCGTGCCGATCGCCGAGCTGCCCAGCCCGAGGATCAAGTCGCCCTCCCAATGGCCCGGAACGGCCCTGTCGGCCGCCTCGGCGGGCCGCTCGCTGATCATGACCTCGTCGGTCACGAAGCTCTTGCCGCGCCCGCGGACGCGAGCGCGGGGGACGCGCAGCGCCCTCCCGGTCCGCAGGCAGGCGGTCAGCTCGCGCCGCAGCGCGCCGCGGCCCTGCACATAGAGCGACTGGTAGATCGCCTCGTGGGAGACCCGCATTGAGTCATCATCGGGGAAGTCCAGGCGCAGCCGGTGGGAGATCTGCTCCGGGCTCCACGACCGCGCCCAGCGCCGGTCGTTCCGCCGGCCGTGGCGGCGGCCGATCCACTTCACCTGCGGGCCGTTGACCGTGATCCCGTCAGGGTGCTGCACCGCGCCCGACAGGCGGTCCTGCACATAGCGGCGCAGCTCGGGGTTCACGGCGAGCTTCGCGGGTTTGGGGCGCCCCGCCCGCATGTCGGCGTGCCACTGCGCGGTCGTGGCGCGATACTCCAGCCCGCCGCCGCGGGTCGCGGCGTTGCGCCGCAGCTCCCTGGAGATCGTCGACGGCGAGCGGCCGAGCTGGCGCGCGATCTCCCTGACCCCGGCGCCGCAGGCGCGCAGGATCGCGATCTCCTCCCGCTCAGCAAACGACAGGTACCGCCCCGACGCCGGGGCGAGCGTGACGGACGGCATCCCGCCACCCTCCCGAAACCACCGGACGCCGACCGCCGACGACACCCCGACCTGTCCCGCAGCATCCTCGCTCGACAGCCCGCGAGCGATCGCCGCCCAGAACCGCTGACGATGCTCCAGCCTCCCGACCGGCGGCCGCCCCGGCGAATGCATCGCCAGCCTCCCAGCCCGATCCGCTGCCCGTCGTTTCTCGCCCATCGCAACCCCTCTCGACCGAGCATTGCGACGACCAGTTGAATTCGCCCAGTTCGTCTCGCTCGCCTTCGGCCAGCACGCCCGAGACGCCGGGATCGCCGTCTCCATGGGCAGCCGCGGCGATTGCTTCGATAACGCCGTCGCGGAGTCGTTCTTCGCGACATTGAAGAAAGAACTCGTCCGCCGCCGGTCCTGGCCCACGCGGCGCGAGCTCACCGGCGAGGTCTTCGACTACATCGAGACCTTCTACAACCACCGGCGCCGACACTCCACCCTCGGCTACCTCGCGCCGGCCGGGTTCGAGGAACAGCGCGAGAGCAAGCATGAGAAGATCACGACCTAATCAACCGTGTCCGCAGAAGCGGGGGCAGTCCACTGTGTCGTCGCGCGTGGTGTTGCGCAGCTCGTCGGTGTGCTTGCGGTGCTCGCGGGCTTCGCGCTCGATGGCCTTGGCGAGCTGGGTGTGGGTGGCGGGCAGGATGGGCTTGGCGAGCTTCTCCAG